>Ga0209344_10000184_pt1 | contig 129790 bp, 108 predicted proteins | sample Cruoilmetagenom6_FD_187293 | JGI IMG/M metagenome (GOLD analysis project Ga0209344, IMG submission 187293) | Oil polluted marine microbial communities from Coal Oil Point, Santa Barbara, California, USA - Santa Barbara Oil Seep Sample 6 (SPAdes)... | ecosystem: Environmental > Aquatic >... | reverse complement strand
CTAAACAAAAGTTACTTTCTCTAGAAAACAAAGCAGGAAACACAGAACAACTCTCCCTGTTTAGCTAAATTGATTTTGATCCACTAAAAGCAGCTCGCTAATGCACGAGCTGCCTTGGTGAATCACTCTAATTAATTCTTCAATAAATAGGCATAATGCTTCTCTACTCCATCCAACGTTATTGATCCAACACTCAATTTTTGACCTTTTTTCATATCTGAAAAATGACGCATACAGTCTTCCACATCATTGAGTTCTCCAAAACAATAAACTACGAAGTTAGCCTCACCAGTTTCATTATTCATTACCGCAATTCCCTTTGAAGATAAATCTTCATCAATTGCTTTATACTCTTGTCCACTCATTCTGGGCATCTCAAATGTTAGTTGCTCTTCTTCATTAACTTCAGCAACTTCTGAAACAGTCTCATTTTTAATTTTACTGCTACAAGCTGCAAGTACTAAAATGGATGATAAAACAGCGCCCTTTTTCAAGTAATTCATAATAATTTATTTTTTTTCGAAAATAATAAAATTTACTTCACTTCAACTACCGATCTCCACCATTTAAATAAGATGGATTTCGTTCATTCTGTCTACGAACTCCTTTTCAAATTTCGTAATTTTGCGGTCTCAAATCCATTTCATGAAATTACAAGAAGAAATCAACAAAAGAAAAACCTTTGGCATCATTAGCCACCCGGATGCTGGTAAAACAACTTTGACTGAAAAGTTACTACTTTTTGGAGGAGCCATTCAAACTGCAGGAGCCGTTAAGAATAATAAAATCACCAAATCGGCAACTTCTGACTTTATGGAAATTGAGAAGCAAAGAGGTATATCTGTTGCTACTTCTGTAATGGGATTTGAATATAAAGGCAAATTAATTAACCTGTTGGATACTCCTGGTCACAAAGACTTTGCGGAAGATACTTATCGAACTTTGACAGCAGTAGACAGTGTTATCTTAGTTATTGATTGTGTAAAAGGTGTGGAAACCCAAACGGAAAAATTAATGGAGGTTTGTCGAATGCGAAACACTCCAGTAATCGTTTACATCAATAAAATGGATTTAGATGGCCAAGATCCATTTGATTTATTAGATGAGCTAGAAGAAAAATTAGATATAAATGTTCGTCCTCTAAGTTGGCCAATTAGCATAGGCCCTACTTTCATGGGAGTTTACAATTTAGTAGATAAAAATGTAAACCTTTTTAGTTCTAATAAAACAAAAATAGAAAGAGATGTTGTTACCATTAGTGATTTATCTGACCCTAAACTGGATGAATTAGTTGGTAAATATGCAGATCAACTGCGAGAAGATGTGGAATTAATTGAAGGCGTGTACGAACCATTCGAGAAAAAAGAATACCTAGAAGGTCGTATTGCTCCAGTATTTTTCGGAAGTGCAGTAAACAATTTTGGTATTAGAGAAATGTTAGATACGTTCATTGAAATTGCACCCAATCCTAAAGCTAGAGAAGCTGAAGGAAAAGAAGTCATGCCAACTGACGAAAATTTCAGTGGATTTGTGTTTAAAATCCATGCGAATTTAGATCCTAATCACCGTGACCGTATCGCCTTTTTACGAGTTTGTTCTGGGACCTTTGAGCGTAACAAGTTTTTCCACCATGTAAGATTGGACAAAAAAATGAGGTTCAACAACCCGACAAGTTTTATGGCACAAGAGAAGAACCTAATCGAAAAAGCTTTCCCCGGCGATGTAATAGGTTTATACGATACCGGAAACTTTAAAATTGGAGACACTCTAACCGAAGGTGAGAATTTTATGTTTCAAGGAATTCCATCTTTCTCTCCTGAAATTTTTAAAGAAGTTGTTAATGGAGACCCTATGAAAACTAAGCAATTAGAAAAGGGAATTGCTCAATTAACTGACGAAGGTGTTGCTCAGCTGTTTACACAACGAATGGGGAATAAAAAGTACATAGGAACAGTTGGAGAACTTCAATTTGAAGTAATTCAATACCGCTTAAAACACGAATACAACGCGACTTGTAATTTTCATCCATTGAATTTTTATAAAGCCTGTTGGATTACTTCAGACAAAAAAGATATTTTAGATGAATTTGTTCGATTGAAGTCGAATTATATCGTAAATGATAAGGATGAAAATTTGGTTTTCTTGGCGCAAACTAGAGGGGTATTGCAAATCACTATGGACAATTACCCAGATATAAAATTTCACTTTACTTCAGAAATGAACAAAGCTGCGATGTATGCTTAACCTAAAATTGAAGCAATTTCTTTTTTAAATTCGGGGAAACTCATCAAATCGTTGTGAGTACCTCCTTCTATACTGATAAACTTTGCTTTAGGGTGTAAACTGCTTAGTCGTAGTGCCGAATTATAGGGAATTTGTTTGTCTTCTGTGCCGTGAAATAAATAAATAGGACAAGTCACTTGATCTAAATATCTGTCGGTTCTGAATTTATATTTCGTAATTAGGTCTGCTGGCAAATAGGCTTTATGACACCTAATCAGGTCTATGAAATTGTAATACGGAGTTTCCAAAATTAAAGCTTTCGGGTGATTCCGGTTAGCCAATCGAGCAGCGATACCCGTACCTAAAGAATAGCCATAAACTATGATTTTAGATTCATCATACTCTTTCAGCATTTCCTGATAAATAATTTTTGCATCGCGCTGTAAATCCCTTTCCCGTTTGAGCTTGCCTCCACTCTTTCCAAAACCTCTGTAATCAAAAAGTAGTATGTCGTATCCGTAATCCGTTAAATGTTGAATTTCTTCCCCATAATATTTTACATTTTCTGCATTTCCGTGCAAATAAAATATTAAGCCTTTAGAATCCTCTACCAAGAATTGAATAGCATTTAATGCTATCTTTTCACTTACATTAAACCAGCGCTCTTTAAATGTTTTATCAAAGTGAAATTTAAAGTCTTTATTCAATTTTACAGGATTGAATATCAATGCCTCCTGAAGCAAATAAAAACCAAATATGATCCCAAAAATAATTGCGATGATACAGCCAATAATAAGTGTGATCCAAAGGGGCGTTGCCATGATTCAATAATACAGATTAAAAGTGAAAACAGAAGTCAAAAAAGATTGATAAGCCATTTTTAAATTACACCTTTTATGCCATACCTCAATGTCGCCTTCTCTTCTGTTGGTATTTGCTGTTAACGTTCGTTAATTTCTTAAAGTAGAATCTATAAATCGTAAATTTGATAGTAAATGAATTTTCTATGATGAACTCAAAAAGCTTACTAACATTCATTCTTGTAGCACTTTCCGTTCAACTTTTTGCTCAAGATGCTTATCGATTAACATTTAAAATAAAAGGAATACAAGACTCTATAATTTACCTATCAAATTATTATGGTGGCGGCCAATATTATAAAGATACAGCAGTTGTAAATAATGGTGAATTTACTTTTACCGGAAAAAAACCTTTAAAAGAAGGAATGTATTCCATAGTTGCCAATAATAGTAGATTTTTTGACTTTTTTGTTGACCGACAAAACTTTAGCATGACGACAGATACTGCCGACATGATAAAGAATATGAAAATAATTGGTAGTCCTGAAAACACGCTTTTTTATGAGTATATGAACTACTTGACTGGTCAACAAAAACTGATGGCAAGTTACAGAGCTGCAGAAAAGGATACCAATAGCTCTAAAAAGGAAAAAGAGAAGCTTGAAAAACAAATGACTGAATTGAATAAAGAGGTAAATGATTATCGAAAAAACTTTTTTGAAAAAAACAAAGAATCGTTTACTGCCAAATTTTTACAAGCTATGGAGTACCCGGATGTTCCTGAACCTCCAAAAAACAAAAAAGGTGAGATTGATAGCTCTTTTGCTTATTACTACACTAAAGCTCATCTATTCGACCACATCGATTTTAATGATGAACGATTCCTAAATAGTCCTGCTTACAATGATAAAATGGAATATTACATCACAAAATTAACTCCTCAAATTCCGGACAGTATTATTGTAGCGGGAGACTATTTATTGAGCAGAGCTAAAAATCCTGAAATATTTAGATACACTTTGAGTTACATTACTTCCACTTATGAAAAATCTGAATACATAGGGATGGATGCCATTTTTGTGCATATGGCGAGAAAATATTATCTAGCAGGTAAAGCAGATTGGGTCACAGACAAGCAAATCAAAAAAATTAAGGAGAGAGCTGATGCCTTAGAACCATTACTTATTGGTAAAAAAGCACCTAACATCATCGTTAAAGATCCGTCACAACAAAAATACCTTCAATTGTATGATGTTAACGCTAAATACACTATAGTCTACATTTGGTCTCCTGATTGTGGACATTGTAAAAAGTCCACTCCTGTATTAAAGAAGATATATGATAAATACAAAACCCAAGGTCTCGAAGTATTTGCAGTAGGAAATGATTTTGAAAATGAAACATGGTTGAAATACATTGAGGACAATAACTTAGACTGGATTAATGGATCAGATGGTGGCGACTTTACTAGCAATTTTAGACATTTATATGATGTATACAGCACTCCTCAAACTTACCTATTAGATGAAGAGAAAAAGATACTAATTAAGAAAATTGAAGTAGAAGCGTTAGATGATTACATCGGTATATTAATCGAGCAAGATAAAAAAGCAGATGGGAAGTAAAGTTGGGGTTATCATCAGCGGTGCTATAATGCTCACAGGTATGGTCATCGCTTATTTTATGTTGGATAAAGAACAACCATTAAAAATATACAGTCCTAAGGATTTAAATCCAAAACTGGTTGATGAGAATCAAAGGGAAATCTATAAAAACCATAGGATTAGAAATTTTAAGTTGGTGAATCAAGATGGTGATACGGTTTCCAATAGTTTCTTGGAAAATAAGATTTATGTAGCAGATTTTTTTTTCACCACTTGTCCAACGATATGCCCTGTAATGAGTAACCAATTAGAAAGGGTTCAAGAAGCTTTTTCAGGGGATACTACTTTTAAAATTGTATCACATACGGTACAGCCTGAATATGATTCAGCTGCTATCCTTAAGGAGTATGCGACCTTGCATCAAGCAGATCCCCAACAATGGACATTCTTAACTGGTGATAAAGCAGAAATTTATAGCTTAGCTCGAAAATCTTATTTTGCAGTAACAACGGAAGGTACTGGTGGAGTGAATGATTTTATACATACTGAAAACTTTATTTTAGTTGACCAGAAAAAACGAATTCGGGGATTTTATGACGGTACTTCTGAAACTGATGTAAACCGATTGATTGCAGACATCAAAAAGCTAAAGAATGAAAAGTAAAGCCATAGGATTCCTTATTATGGGTTTCATAACACTACTCGGATGCAATCCATACAAAGGTTTCAAAGGGGTTGACAAAAAAGGTATGGGCCGAAAACCTCCAAGTGTAGAGGTTGTTAATGGTTATGAAAAAGATCAGAAAAAAGGTAATCGAAAAATGAAACGGGAAATGAAAAGAAGAAGGCGAATTTATGGCGCTCCCACTAAATAGCCTTTAGCTGAAAAGTTTTAGTAAGTGGATCAAATTTCACTTTATCACTAATAAATGCCTCTTCAAACAAATGATTCTCAATTGCGGCTTCAGGTGTAGTTTCAATTAATTGATGTTTCCCATTGATTAACCAAATTTTATCTGCAGCTTGTAAAGCTAACTCTACTTGGTGAGTAGAGATTACTATCGTCTTTTTGAAATCCACACAAAGCCGCTTCAACAAACTAAATATTTCTGCTTTATTTATAAGATCTAAATGGTTTAACGGCTCATCTAACAGTATTAAGGGCGTTTGTTGAGCTAGTGCTCGCGCAATAGCAACCTTTTGTTTTTCTCCATCACTCAAATTACTGTAATAGCGATCTTTCAAATTCAGAACTCCACAACTTTCCATGGCATCATGAACGATTTGTAAATCAAGCGGTGTCATTTTAGCCAACCAATTGGTAAATGGATACCTTCCGAAAGCAACCAATTCACCAACAGTAATCATACCTATCTGAATTCTATCAGTGAGCACTAAACTCATTTGTTCTGCTAGTTCACTAGCAGAAATAGAAGGAAGTAATTTTCCATTAATTAATACTTCTCCTGATAGATAAGGTATTTCTCCAGAGATGGATTTTAGTACGGTTGATTTTCCCTTTCCATTTTCACCGATTAAACATATAAATTCACCTTCTTTAACGGAAACATTAATAGGAGACATAATTGGGCAGGCTCCTTCCCTATGCCCATAACCTACTAATGTGGATTTTAGCTGTATTACTGGAGCTTTCATATGCTATTTGATATTTTTTTCTGTCCTAATACCATCCAAAATATAATCGGTACACCAAGAATGGCGGTAACTGAATTAATAGGCAAAACAATATCAGAGTTAGGAACATGCGCAATAAAATCACTCAGCAACATAAAATTAATACCCATCAAAATTGAAGCTGGAAAAAGTACTTTCGAGTTAGCAGTTTTAAACCAAATACGACAAAGATGGGGAACTACGATACCAATAAATCCAATAGGTCCGCAAAAAGCGGTAATTCCTCCAGCTAACATCCCTGTGCTTAAAATGATCCACAAGCGACTCTTGAATAAATTAAGTCCCATACTTTTTGCATACCCTTCCCCCAATAATAAAAGGTTTAAGGCTTTGATATTAAATACACCAATTAGAATTCCAATTGTAACGACCAGAGTAATTACCGAAATTTCTTCATAATTTACTGCATCTAAACTCCCCATTGTCCAGATAATAAATGTTTTCAATTGATCGGCAGAACTGAAATATTGCATCACACCAATAAGCGCTGTAGTGAAAGAGCCAAGCATTATTCCGACAATCAAAACAGTCATTATATCTTTAACTTTTAGTGAAATAACAAAAACAATAAAAAGTACTAATAAAGCTCCCAATGTTGATGCTATGGCCAAAGTCCAACTAGTGTAAACAAATGATGTGATGGAAAAAAAGCTTGCTCCCATTATTAACAACGAAATTCCAAGGCTAGCACCTGAACTGATGCCTAAAATATAAGGTCCGGCTAATGGGTTTCTAAAAAGAACTTGCATTTGTAGTCCGCTAATAGAAATGGCAGTTCCACATAAAATGGCGGTTAGTATTCTAGGTATTCTACTATTCCAGATAATTGTTTCAAAAGCCAAAGAAGTTGAATCTTGCCCCAAAAGAATGGATAAAATGTCAGCGAATGGAATAGTAATAGAACCAAACATAACGTTTAACGCAATGAATATTGGTAATGTACCAATTAGCAGTCCCCACTTTAATGCATTAGAGTTCAAACTATTTTAATTTTTGATAAAAATTAAAAACATGATTGGGATTAACGTCAGGATGAAAAATGTGAACTAAATCTTCCAATATTAAATCTGGACGAGCGGCACCGGTTTCCCAATAATCATTTCCCATATAAGTCGTTAAGGTTTTGGTATTGTTGTATACCTTCTGAGTCTTATAAGCTTTAAACAATTCAAAGCGTTCGTCCTCGTCTGAAATTTCTTGAAGAGTTTGGAAGGTCGAGGTATTCAGCCAAAAATCAGCATCTATAGCCTTTGACAGAACCACTTCAAAATCCAATGATAAACTTACATTCTCTGTATTATCTCTCCATATGTAATTGGCCCCGGCATCATCAAACAAAGTAGCTTGAAATGACTTCCCTCCAGGAACGAACCACGTTCCTTTCCATGGCGCGGATGAGAAAACGGAAGGGCGACTATGAATATCTTTAACCATATTCGACAGCTTCAGATACCGCTTTTTAATTACCTTAAAAATACTGTCTGCTTCCTTTTCTTTATCATATAATAATCCAAATACTTTGATCCACTCTGCTTTTGCAAGCGGGGTTTCCTCCATATATTCGGAATTCAATAAAACCTTTTGGTTGAATCTTTCTAATTCAGAAAGTTGTTTCATAGATTGGGCATCAATTGCAAATCCCATAATTAAATCTGGGTCTAGAACTACCGTTTGTTCTACATTTAAAGTCGGCTCACCCAAATCTTTAATTCTCCCGGTATTAGCCCAATCATAAATCAAACTATCGTAAATAGTATTCTTTCCACTGATTGCAACAATAGAATTTCTTTCCCCAAGTAATTTTATAAATGGGATATAAGTAGATGAAAGTGCAGCAATTCTTTTAATAGGAATGGGTATAAACAATCCATTTTTATTGATTGAATCAATTGAATCTGCACCCAAAATATATTCTAACTTCTGATTATTGCCTTTAAAAGTATTCAACACAATTAATTTCGTATATCCTTCGTATTGAATTATTTTAAACCCCTTTGCGTATTCAATGAATAATTCAGTTCCAGGTTCTTCTTCCATACTAGAAAAGGAATCCCTTTCAGGTGAATTACAACCAACCACCAATACTGCTAAAAACCATAAGAAACGATTCATTCTACTTCTTAGTTTCTCTAGTCCACATTTCTTCTTCTATATTAGAGCCATTTTTAGTGTAATAAATAGCTCCCCACGAATAAAACGTTTTCTCATAAATGTCGACTTGTGTTCCCGACACTACAATTCTTCTGATAGTAGTGCTGTTGATGTCTCCATCAATTATTTCTTCCGTAACTCCTTGTGCATATTTATTGGCTAATTCTGCATCATTTCTTGGTCGCTTTTCCCCTCTATAATATGACTCTAAGTCCACATCATTGATTCGTTGTTTTTGTCTTTCTGAATTTTCTTCGAACGCCTTTTCTCTAGCTACATGATTATCTCTAAACGCTCCAGACTTTCGCTCCATAGCTTGATTGTATTGAGCTTGTGCCTCTTCTTTAGCTTTCAATAATGCATCTATCTTCTGCTGATTGCTTTCAATAATTTGATTCGCTTCTTTGACATTTGAAGTATTAAAGCTCTCCATATATTCAGCTTGAGCAGTAGGCAAACCTGAAGTAGCAGCTAAGCGCTGTTTAGCATTTTCAGCTCGGTATGCTTGAATTTGCTGATCCAAATCAACTAAAACATCACGAGTTTCACTGATTCTTTTTTCTTGTTCTGCTCGTTTCTTGGCTAATAGCTCTTCGTTAGCAGCCGCTTTCGCTTTTACTATTTCGTAATTATCATTTACGTTTTTAATGGTCTTTTCTTCATTGCCCGCAGACATTCCTTCTTGTAAATCGTCCAACTCCATTTGTTTATCCTCCCTAGAACGTTTTGCTGCCATCGTTCTACTCTCTTCACCGTCTTTTAAACCTTCAGCCAAGGAATTCACTTGATCTAAATTTTGGAGGTAACGCTCACTATTAGCTGGCTTATTTTCATTCAGACTAACAGAAATATCTTGTAATCGTCTTAACTCTTCTTGTCGTTGAGCTTCATCTGCCTCTTGTTGTTCTTTTTTCTTTTGAGCCAAAATAGCAGCTTCATCCTCCTTTAATTCTGCCTTTTGACTGTTCTTTTTGGCCCACATTTCGCGATACATCGCTTCAATTTCTGCCTCCGTTTTTCCACTTACGTTAATTTTATTCGCTTCTTGTTGTTGTCGTCTTTTCTCCTGAGCCAATCGAAGTGCTTCTTCTTCTCTTTGTCTTCTTTCAGCATCTAACTGATCTGCAATTAATTTAAGTTGAGTTTCAGGGTAAGACTCTCCGGGTTTCAATCTCAATGCTGCTTGATAATCGCTTTTCGCATTTTGCAAGTCTTTGGCTTTAAATGCTACATCTGCTTTTTTAATGTACTCATTAAAAGCAGCTTCATCTTGAGCAGCTTTCTCCTTAGCAGCCATTTGTCTTTCCTTTGCCAATCGAGCTTCCTCGGCTTTCGCATCGGCTAAGGCTTGTTGCTCTTGAATTTCCTTAATCCTATCTTGAGGAAATTGTTCATTGGGTTTTAAATTTGATGCAAATTGATAAGCTGCAAGAGCTGATTCCATTTTCTTGGCATCATAAGCTGCATTCGCTTTATCCAATGCAATTTGGTAATCCTTATCTAGTTTAGCTTTTTCCTTAGCAGCATTTGCTTTCGCCAAGGCCTCGGCCGCTTCCTTCTCTTTCTCCTTTGCCTTTTTATCTGCAATGACTTTCAATTGATCCTTAGGATACTGCTCATCCATTACAGTTAAAGCTTCTTCATATTTCGCTATTGCAGCAGGATAATCTTCTTCAGCAAAAGATTGATCTGCTTTTGCAATAATATTTAAGTAGGTAGCCTTAGTTTCATAGCTCGCTTCCTCTTCTGCCTTTCGCTTTGCTTCAGCAGCTAAATACTCTTCTTGTTTTTGTTTTGCTATTTTAATTTGCTCAACCGGATAGGATTCATTCGGCTTTAATTTTAATGCGGCATTGTATCCCTCTATAGCTCCTGGATAGTCTGCACTGACAAATTTAGAATTAGCTCCTTCTAGCACTTTATTGTATTCAGCATCAAGTTTAGCTTCCTTTTCTTTACTTATTGCTATAGCTTCTTTATCTGCAGCCAATTTGGCAAGACGATTATTAATTTCATCTATTTGTTTTTTGGGATAATCTTCAGACTTTATTTCTAGGGCTTTACCGTAGGCCACTTTCGCCTCTTCTAAACTATTCTTGGCTAACAATTCATCAGCGATAGCAATTTGCTTGTTGTAATTTGCTAGTTCTTCTTCTGCCTTCTTTTTGGCTGCTTCTGCGGCGGCTTTTTCTCCTATTAGAGCATTGATCTCATCAATTTTAGTCTTAGGGTATGCCTCTGAAGGCTTTATGGTTAATGCTTTGTTGTATAAATCAATTGCGGCATCATATTTCTTTGCTTGTATTGCGCCATCAGCTTCTGCAACAACCGCTAGGTATTCTGCTTCCTTTTTAGCAGCCTCTTTCTCATTCATTGCAGCAGCAATAAGATCATCAGCTTCTTTTATTTTATCTTTAGGATATTGTTCGTCCTTTAACTGAAGGGCTGCATTATATTTAACTTTAGCCTCTTCATATTTTTTTGAAGAAAGAGCGGCATCGGCTTCTTTTATTAAGGCTGTGTATTCGGCTTCTTTCTTAGCCGCACTTGCAGCAGCTTCCTTTTCGCTTAAAGCAGCTGCAATAAGACCATCTGCTTCTTTAATTTTATCCTTTGGATATTGCTCATTGGGTTTAATCGCTAATGCAGCATTGTATTTTACTTTAGCGTCCTCATAGTTTTTTGCGTTTAAATCTGCATCTGCTGCGGCCACTTTCTCTTGATATTCTTTCTCCTTTTTCTCAGCTTCAGCTTTTGCCAATGCTGCAGCTTCAGCATTCGCTGCTAATTTATCTGCTTCAGCTATTTTATCCTTTGGATATTTTTCATCTGGTTTAATGCCTAAGGCTTTGTTGTATGCAGCCTTGGCTGTTACAAAATCACTAACAGCTAGCGCATCATCTCCTTCCTTTAAAGCGGAAGTATAATCCTGTTCTACTTTTTCTAGTGCAGCGATGGCTGTTTGAGCTTCTTTGATCTTATCCGCAGGATATGATTCTTCGGCTTTAATCGCTAATGCTCCTTGATAAGCAGTAACAGCTGCAGCGTAATCTTTAGCTTTCAATGCGGCATCGCCTTTTGCAATAGCGTCTTGATATAGCTTTTCCTGCTCTGCTTCTTTCTCCTTAGCAATACGAATCTCTTCCAATTCCTTTTGTTTTGCAGCTATTTTAGCGTCAGCTTCTGCAATCTTATCTTTTGGATAAGTCTCAGTTGGCTTTAACTTAAGCGCCTCACTATAGGATGCTTTTGCTTCTTCAAAGGTTTCTTTTTCAAAAGCAGCATCCGCCTTTTTAATAGCTTCTGCGTAAGCAGCTTCATTTTTCTCGGCCTCAGCTAGTAACGCTGCAATTTCCTTAATTTTATCCTTAGGGTAAGCTTCATTTGGCTTTAAACCGCTGGCCTTCTCAAATTCAGACTTTGCTGTGGAATAATCTTTTGCTGTCAATGCTTGATCAGCAGCAGCTATTGTTGCCGTATATTCCTGCTCCTTTTTAGCTTGTTCTGCCAAAATAGACTCTACTTCTTTAATTTTATCCTTTGGATATTGCTCAGCAGATTTTAGAGCAATAGCAGCTTCATAACTTTTCTTAGCTACATCATATTTTTTCTCCTTCAAAGCGTTATCTCCAGCTGCAATTGCATCTGCATAAGCTTTTTCATTAGCGGCCTCTTTTGCTAAAATGCCTTCAATCTCTTTCAACTTATTCTTTGGATAAGCTTCTTCAGGTTTCAAACTTCCCGCTTTCTCAAATGCCGTTTTTGCTGCGGTATAATTTGAAGCAGAAAGGGCTTCATCCCCTTCTGCAATTATTTTTTGATATTCTTCATTTTTCTTATTGAGTTCGGCGAGTATACCGTCAATTTCTGCAATTTTATCTTGTGGGTACTTTTCATTTGGCTTTAGTCCTTTAGCCTTTTCATAAGCTAGCTTTGCACCATCGTAATTTTTAGCACCAAGTGCTTTATCTCCTTCTTGAATAGCAGTAGTATACTCTTGCTCTTTTTTAGCATTTTCGGCTAAAATACCTTCAATTTCAGTTATTTTACCTTTAGGGTAGGCTTCTTGTGGTTTTATTCCTATTGCCTTTTCATAATTGGTTTTTGCTGTCGCATAATCTAAGTCCTTAAATGCCTTATCTGCAACAGCTATTGCATCCGTATACTCCTTTTCTTTTGCTTGTTGCTTCGACAAATAATCCTCTATTTCTTTGATTTTGTTCTTTGGGTATTCTTCAGTCGGCTTTATTCCAGAAGCTTCAGAATAAGCAGCTTTAGCTGATTCATACTGATTCGCCTTTAAAGCATCATCCGCTTTTTGGATAGCTGCTAGATAACTTTGTTCTAATTTCGCTTGCGCAGCCATTAAGCCTTCTATTTCTTTCAACTTGTCTTGAGGCAGTTGTTCTTTAGGTTTTATACTTTGTGCCTTTTGAAAAGCAGCCTTTGCAGCAGTTAAATCCTTGCTGGCTATGGCTTTATTTCCTGTCTCCACAGCAGCAGCATATTCTTTATCCTTAGCTGCAGCCTTTTCCATTACATCATTAATTTCGGCTATTTTGTTTTTGGGATAGGACTCCGATGGCTTTAACTCCGCAGCTTTTTGAAATGCAGTTTTAGCTTGCTCCAAATTATTTACGATTAACGCCTTATCACCCTCATTAATAGCAGCTAAATATTCTTGCTCTGTTTTAGCTTGATTCGCTAATAATCCTTGGATCTCTTTTATTTTAGCTTCTGGTTCTGATTCAGAAGGCTTTAAACTTTTCGCAGTTTGATATTCTCCTATTGCTCGCTGATAATCCTTTGCTGTGTATGCCTTATTCGCAGCTTCCATAGCTGCGTTATATTTGGCATCTGCTTGCTCTTCTTTGATTAATTTAGATTGAATTTCCCCCAACTGAAAGGATGGGTGTAATTCATCGGGTTTTGCTTTTTGAGCTATTAAATACTCTGCTTTTGCCTCCTTCCATTGCTCTGCTGCAAAAAATTTATCTGCCTTTTTTACAGCTGCATCATACGTTTTTTGAGCGTTAGCAGCATTGGCGGCTTCTGCAGCTTTCTTAGCTTCATATTCTTTTTGAAGTTTGTCTAACTCTGCTTTTACTTTTCGAGTGTGATCTAAATCCACATCAAAATTGGAAATGCTCGGATTGTATCGAATAATTCCAATCGGTTGATCTAATATTTTAATATCTAAATCCGGAATTTTTTGAAAAATATCGACTTCGGCTGGAAAGAAAAAATCCTGACCTCCATCTTCTGGTGGAACATTTCTAGTATCTAAATTTAATTTCTTTGTGATCATCCCCATGGAAGAAAATGTTACCATGTAATTGGCTCCTGCATCCAGGGTTAAAGTAGCTTTTCCTTTGGCATCAGTATTTACAGTTTCCACCTTAGTCCCATTCTTATACACCGTTACAGATGCATTAGGAAGTTTCCTGCCGTCTTCTGTTACAACGGCCTCTAACACCATTTTCCAATCTTGGGCATAAAGTGTTTGACTTGAAATAAAAAGAAATAGGGAAAATATAGTGAGTTTTAAAGCTTTGTTCATATCCTTAAAATGCGCTTTCAATCAAATTATTGTGTAATAACAAATATCGTAATTCAAAATTGATTATCCCTATGATTTATCACTTTTGATAAGGTTTTTTAACCCATTGATATTAAGAAATTAAACTACTATACCTATAAGTTGATTGCATTAAAGAACCATCGTCCAATTCAAATTCATAATCTTTTGTCCAACTTTCAGCCATTTCAAAGTGTACAGGATTTTTAAAGATTGGACCGTCAAAACAAAAAGAGTGATACTCCCCATTTTCACCACAAACATCAACATGATCAGGAAGTTCTTCAAAAAATTCTTCGTTAAGTAATCGATTAATAAACCGTTCTCCCAAAAGGTCTTCATTGACACAGCAAGTCAATGTTTTAAACTCAAATTTCAGAAACAAATCAATCAACTCATGAGGATCTTTACTCCACAAAGGAAAGATGGCATCCATTCCAACTTCATTGAGTTTATTCGTCCGATATTCTTTTAAATTTTCTAGAAAAATATCTCCAAATGCAACTCCTTCCACTCCTTCAGATTTTAGTTCCAACAGTGTTGCGCGCATTGCATTTTCGTAGGATTTATTGTCATTGTCTTTAACATGGACTTCTTTTAACGGGAGTCCAATCTGCTGTGCCTGCTTTTGAATCAATTGAGAAGGAACAGCATGCATATTGAGCTTTCCGTTTGCATTAAAATTCGAGATTAAACAAACCACCTCGTACCAATCGTCGTTTAACAAAAAGTAAAGCGCCAATGCAGAATCTTTGCCTCCACTCCAAGAAAATGCAATTCGTTTTTTCATGGTGTAAAAATAAATCCTGTTGGTATTATTCCAGCTTGAAATGTGGCAATTTCATTCCCTTCTAAATCAAATCTATACACCTTTCCTCGCTGTTGATAATCAATTGCATCAGCTACATACAACTCACTAGACGAGGGGTGAAATCCCATTCCATAAAACAAACGACCTTTCTTTTCGATAAAAGGTTGACTGGGCAAACTTTTATCAGTGATAGACATCCGAAAAATTCCGTCATTAAAATAAAAAAGATGGTCTTTCTCTTCGTTAATTAACAAGTTGGAAGGGTATTGATTGATGTTATCAAAATTAACAACTTGAATAACATCACCTGAAGTATTTATTTGATATAAGCGAGGAATCATTTCATCAAAACCTCCATTGCATAACACCCATAAATTATTGTTTTTATCTTTAACCATTGAGCCCGGTTGACGAATCAACTGCGTTCTTTTAATTATGGAATCAGTTTGGAGATTCAATACGAGAAGTTGATTATTGGTCAAGTCACACACATAAGCAGAATCTTCTATTCTAACCATTTGTTCCGTCCAACCATTGGTGGGGATTGTTTTTTCTACTACTCGATCTTTAAGATTAATCACAGAAATAGCATTCGAATATAAATCAGAAACATATGCTTTACTTTCATTAATTGGCAAAATATACCTTGGAGAGGTTAATCCTTGTATACTTCCAATCGACTTAAAATCAGACAAATTTACCACTTCAATTTTCTGAGAGTTGTTCACAACTATGTATCCTTTATCTCCTATTATTTGCATGGATTGAACTACATCACCAATTGGTCTGTTCTGATTATTTGATTTAAAAACGTGGTCGTAAAGTTTATTGTTTGAGCTATTGTACCAATCGATTGACGCATTTCCTGAACCAAAGTTGCCTTCATTCAAAATAATTACATCCACTCCACTTTCATTACTTAAAGGAATTATTTTCTTATCCTCTTCGGTCTTACAAGAAAACAGTAGAACTATTATCAGCCAAAGTAGTATTGATTTAAAGCGCATCATTTTAATAATTGATAGTTAATTGTGATTCCATAATTTCTACCGGGCATTGGTCGCCATTGAATTGCTTGATAAGTGCTATTGAAAACGTTATTTATTTCAGCCATAATTACCAAACGTTGTTTTCTAACAGCAAGTTGCTTTTGAAATTGTAAATTATGTAAAGTGTAAAAAGGTAGATAATCGCTATTATCTGTTGTTGTATACCTTTCAGCATTATAATTCATTTGATAAATTAACGACCATGTTTTCCACTCAAAAGAGGAACGAAAATTAAATGAGTGAGCAGGTACATAAATCAATTGTTTATTTACAGAAGCATCATTGACTTGCTTTACCTGCTTATTCACTGAGGAAGTATATCCGTACTGAGCTATAGTTCTGCTTTTTAACTTCCCCCAATTTAGATACATTCCTATATTTAGCTCTCCTCCTTTACTTTCTACTTCCTCTATATTTCTTGACCTCCAATAACCAAAAGCTGAGGGTTCCCACAATATGTAATCTTGGATATTCAAATAAAAGAGATTGGCATTAACATCGAACTGAGCCGATTTTGAAAGTTTTAATTCTGAATTCACAATTCCTAATTCTAAACCATTACTACGTTCTACCTTCAAATCTTCATTTCCACCGGGCTGCCAATATAAATCGTTTAAGTTTGGATATTTGGCGTTTTTTGATGCATTCAATCGCAAAAGCCAATTACTTTCTTCAAACAATTGGTAAGAAATTCCAAATGCCGGCAATATCAATGCAGACTGATTACTTACTACCTCTAATCTATTGATTAAAGATAATATAACTCTAGAGGAAGGAGAATAAGAATAATTTAAATAGAAAGCCTTTCTGAAAAGCTCCTTATCTTGTGGATAGGCTTTATTCTCAGCTACATCATAATCATAGTGTAATTTAGATTTAAAGCTATGCTTTGTAGAAGGCTGAAAAACAAAAGTAGCTACATTTTTAACCCCTCTAAAAGCTGTTGATGTTTGGGTTTGCAACAATTGATTTTCATAATCCAACTGGTCTCCGAAAAGACTACTTTTTATACTCAGCTGCCAAAAGTCACTATTAAAAATATAGCCTAAAGAAAAACGATTAGAATAATCATTTTGCGTTTCTCGGTTATTGTTTATCAACATTATGGAAGGAATCTCTCGCTTAGAAATTAAGGAGGAGAATTGTGCTGACACCTCACTCCTTTTGGATAAAAGATAAAACAACTCTCCCATGACTCCAGTTTGCTGTGTTGCAGCATTTTCCAACTCTTCTTCTGGAAAATCCTCTTTACCTTTGTTGACATAGGAATAATTATTCTCCCCGAATTTATAAAAACTCCTTAAATGTACTTGCAACTTTTCGCGCCCACCTTTTACAATGAAAGATGTTCCACTATTTCCAAAACTGGCTATTCGTTGCTGAGCAGAAATAGATAATCGATTGGAATAATCTACTTCATTTTTCAAATTGATACTTCCTCCTAAACTTCCAGCATTCTTATCTAAACTAGCTCCTCCAAAATCAATTTCCACTCCATCGAAAAAGGCAAGTGGAATTAATGAAAAATCCACTTGCCCATTCATTGAAGAATTAATAGGAATATCGTTCCACAACAACATGGTATGAGCAGCAGAAGTTCCTCTAAATGAAACAGAAGAAAGTCCGTTACTCCCATATGATTTTACAAAAATGGTCGAGTGCTCATTGAGCACATCCGCCAAATTTCCGCTGCTTTTCTCGCTCAGTTCAAGAGAATCAACTTCTAATGATTTGAAAGCCGATTCAGGAGTTACAATTTGAGGTGAATTATAAATTTTCACCTCTTTAATTTTAACAGTATCATTTACTCCAAATTGAGCGATAGCAGGATGAATTCCCCACAACAAAAAAGCTGTTATGATGAATGTTAGCCTCACTACTTTTTGATAATTTTAATCACTCTTAACTGTTGATTTTCAATAATTTTTAAAAAATAGAAACCTGACTCAAGTTCATTAACCGCTATCCTATTTTGAGTAGTACCATTTTTAATTATTTTCCCCGAGGCATTACTCAATTGAAAGTCTACCTTCTGAATAACACCCAAAAGATTTATTTCATCTTCAACAGGATTAGGGTAAACCTTTATGGTGGAAAGCGAATTCTCTTTAATTGAAGTAATCGAAGAGTGAATAACCCCTACGGCATCTAAATCAAACCCTGAAGATGCAAACGGTGTAGGATATGGATCTTGTATCGCTCTTCCAGCAGTATCGTAGGTCGCAAAGTTTTCATTGAGCGCACCTACGACATCAACTATTCGAATATGAGTTATTTGACCCTTATTCAATAAAGGTGAATTCGGGATTTCTTGCAAGTCAAAAGGAGTACCGTAGTTTGCTACATACTTTCCTGCCAAATTATTGATATTGGTAGGATCTACTGCTCCAAATCCGCCAATAGGCTGAGTAGTATCCGTCAATGAATGAGCAGGAAATCTAAAGTAGTTCTGTCCATCTGAGCTCACATCGACAAATGCCAACTCTAAAAATGTTGGTGAAAAAGAGTTTTCAAAAACTGCAAAATCAGGACCTGGACCGTCGTAAATGGGATAATCAAATTGTAGGATAGCTTTTCCACCATCTCCTAAACTAACAACACCATTTAATCCTGCCTTTCCTATAGCAGAAGAAGCAGTTCCTACCGTTGCATATCCCGAAGAAGCGTCTGCAGTATCTTGCAATCCTCTTTGCACAAGGCATTGACTTGCCCAACCAATGAATGCAGAAGAATCTTTATGCATCGCGCTGCTGCCCGCCAAGCCAGCTCGATCTGCATAAGGACCTTGTGCTAAAAGCACCGTTGAACTCATCAATAAAATTATATTGAATAAATACTTCATTAGTTCTTGATTATCTTCTGAACAGTATAGTTTTTACCAGACAATGCCATCAATAAGTAAGCGCCTGAAGGATAAGAAGTCAAATCTAATTTTAGATCAAATGAACTTGTTTTTATACCATCATATACTACTTTGCCATTCAAATCAACTATTCTAATTTGAACAGACGCTTCGTTGTTTTTAGAAGAAATAGTTAAATAATCAGTTGTTGGGTTGGGGTAAACGCTCACATTCAATTGACTTGCAACTTCTTCACTTATAGAAGTCACTTGATTATAATACATTCCGATTACTTCAGGAGAGTAACCAACAATCATAGTGTCTATTAGTACACCATTTCTATTAAATATTTTACCCTCAGTAAAGCTAAAAAAGTCACTTGCAGTTGCGTAAAACATATTATTCAACGTATCGTAAGTAAACGCATAAGAATCATAATCTACTACATTGGTATCAATTATTGTTCTATTTAATAAATTATATGCAGCGATTCTATTATTCATTTCTAAAAACAAAGTATCATGAAATATCGTTTGTTTTGACGCATGCGCTGAGATATCAAAGCCAATTGAGTCAGTTGAAGTAGATGGAAAAAAATAATTGTAGTAAGAAAGTGTATTGGAAACTGAATTAATCGCAACTAATCCATTCCCGCTCGGATCTTGAATCAAGTATCCCAAATCCTCACCATTATTATTGAATTGAATGTCGTTAATATAGTCCATTGTATTTAAATTGACTACCGCTAAATACCCTGCCGAATCTGTATATCCGATTGTTGAATAATTCTGTGCTACAAATAATGTAGTATCATAAATCAACATACTTGAAACTCCTTTTGTAATCTGAGGAACAGAATCTACTAAAGTCAAAGTAGTCTTGTCGTAGATATACAAATTGTTACTTGTTTGACCATACCAGTTTCCTGCTAACAAATAGTTGTTATAAACTGCTATACTTTTAGTACTCAAGCCTGCAAATTGAGTGGCTGCAACTCTTTTGTCAGTCGTTAAATCATAAGCAACTATAGAATCTTGGGCAGCCACGTAAGCGGTATTCCCATCAATTAAAAGCTCTTGTACTGATTGAGTTTGAATGGTATCAATAGTGGTATACACTTTTGTAGCAACATCATAAGTTACCACATTTACATTACTAGAGTTGTTGCCATATTGGCCTCCATTTACAAGAATCACTTTCTGCGCAGATGCAGAATTCACAGCTACTGCTGCTACAAAAATTAGTAAAAGTTTCTTCATCGGTTTAAATTAATTTGATGATTAATAAATAATTAAACCGGGAAAATGAAAAGAAAGATTATCCAATGGACGGACAAATAACCTATACTTCACTTTTATCCCGAAAGCATTATAAGTTATAGGCAGGTCTTCTGACTCACTTCCTCTTTTAGCGGCCTTCCCATCCGCTAAATTCCGGACAGTGGCAAAGGGTTGTAAAAGAGTTATTGAAGCTTACAGCTGCGGGAACAGTCTCGGATTCTCACCGAATTCCCTTTTAATTCCGACCCCATGGGGATCAAAAACCAATAACGCGGCAAAGGTAAAATAAATAATGATTGTTGAACAATAGTGGAATGAAAGTTTGATAGATATTTTACAAAAAATTGATTTATAGCAACTTTAATTTATTACTAATTACTTTGTCTACTGGAAAAGTAAATTCTTCCTCCGACATTTTGGATATTTCTATCCATCTAAAAGATTGCGCTTCTTCTACCTGATCAAAATCAAATCGTTCTTGTGCAATCATTGGCAACCGTCCTGAATACTCCTCTATTAAATAGTAAATAGATAATAATTGCTCTTTCTTACTAAAAGCAGAATCTTGAAAATTTTCGTTGATATAAAATAAAGATGCTTTGAGTACATCTATCTCCATTTCTTCATAAAACTCTCGTTTTAAAGCATCCAATACCCCTTCCCCAAACTCTAATCCTCCACCAGGAAACTTTGTAAACGCTCGCCCGAAACGAAACTCATCTGAAACTAAAACTCGCTGACGGTCATTGGAAAACAAAACACCATAAATTCGCACATTAAACCGACTTATTCCAGATTTTTGATCCATCGAGTAAATGTAAGCACCGTTGATGGACAATAAAAACAGTTCAAGGAAAGTTTTTACATCAAATAAATTAAATTGTACGTTCCCCGATTTTACTACTTTTGCCCTCGATGTTAAAGAAACTCATTCTCCTTTTTATTTGCTTTAGTTCAGTGTTATTGGCTAAAGCTCAATTCGCTGAAATTTACGGTACCATTACTGATGAAAAAGGAGATGCGGTTTTTGCAGCAAATATTTCTGTAAAAGGTGAATCGGGTGGTACAACCACCGACTTAAAAGGAAATTACTCTTTATCGGTTTCAGCCAATAAAAACCTAACCATTATAATTTCTCATATTAGTTATTCCATTAATACCATTACTGTCAATTTAAAGGAAGGTGAAAAAAAGGAAATTAATACCTCCATTGAGGCAAAAGCATATGAGATTAATGAAGTGGGTGTAGAAGAAGAACGAAACCGCACATCTACCATGCAGCGAATTGATCCTAAGAATGTCAATCTCATTCCAAACCCTTCAGGAAATTTTGAATCCCTACTAAAGACACTTCCAGGAGTAACTTCTAACAATGAATTAAGCAGTCAATATTCTGTTAGAGGTGGAAATTTTGATGAAAACTTAATTTATGTCAATGATGTACAAATTTATCGGCCATTTCTAGTAAGATCAGGACAACAGGAAGGATTGAGTTTTATCAATTCTGACATGGTTTCAGAAATAGAATTTTCAGCCGGTGGATTTGATGCCAAATACGGTGATAAATATTCTTCCGTATTAGATATTAAATACAAGGAGCCAACTGAGTTTGCAGGTTCTGTTAGCGGAAGTTTACAAGGAGCTAGCATGCACTTAGAAGGGTCTCCTGGTGATCACCGATTGACCTACTTAGCTGGCGTTCGATACCGCACCAACAGGTACGTATTAGGAAGTTTAGATACTGATGGTCAATACCGTCCTAACTTTTTTGATGCACAAACATACATTACATATGACATTTCAGAAAAGTGGGAAATAGGATTTTTAGGCAATATTTCTCGCAATCAATATAACTTTATTCCTCAAACTAGAACAACCGAGTTTGGCACAGTTAACGAAGCATTGCGGTTGACCATTTACTTTGAGGGACAAGAGTTAAACGGGTACGAAACTTATTTTGGAGCCTTCACCAATGAATATAAACCAAATTCCAACACTAGTTTAAAATTAATTACGTCGGCCTACAAAGCCTATGAGGATGAAACTTTTGATGTTTTAGGAGAATACTATATTGATGAATTGGATAGAGATCTTGGCAGCGAAAATTTTGGCGATGTTGCTTTCAATAGAGGAGTTGGAGGATTTAGAAACCATGCTCGAAACACGTTGGAAGTAAGCGTTGTGAATGTAGAGCATAAAGGTAAAATATTTGAAAATAATGGAGCGTGGGAATGGGGTGTGAAACTTCAACGCGAAATGATAAAGGATAAATTAAGTGAATGGACCATGATTGATTCTGCTGGCTATTCTCTCCCCCACCCTAAAGATTATATTGGATATGATTCCACTATGATACCAATAATCAGAGAACAGCAGTTGGAGTTGAGTAACGTCTACAAAGCTAAAAATAGTATCAATTCTAATCGAGTGACTGGATATGTTCAAAGAAGCTGGTTTTTTCGATTAAAAGACACTACTGAAATTACCTTTACAACAGGGATTAGAAGTAATTATTGGACGTTTAATAACGACAACATCATTAGTCCAAGAGCTAGCTTTTCGGTTAAACCCAATTGGGATAGAGACTTCTTATTCAGATTGTCAGGAGGTTACTACTATCAGGCTCCTTTTTATCGAGAGTTAAGAAACTTTGAAGGAGAGTTAAATGAGAATATTAAATCCCAAAAATCCATACAATTGGTTGGTGCTGTGGATTATAACTTTAAAGCGTGGGATCGACCATTTAAATGGACTACGGAAGTGTATTACAAACACATGACGAACGTAATACCCTACGAAATTGACAATGTAAGAATCCGATATTATGCTGAAAACAATGCCAATGCTTATGCCACAGGATTGGATATGAAAGTAAATGGAGAGTTTGTAAAAGGGGTAGAATCTTGGGCTACTATTGGATTTATGAAGACAGAAGAAGACATTTTAGATGATTTTTACGTTGATTATTTCAATAGCGATGGTGAAAAAATAATTGCAGGATATACCTTCAATAGTGTCCCTGTTGATAGCGTTCGACATGAGCCAGGGTATATCCCTCGACCAACAGACCATCGTTTTAATTTTAGTCTATTCTTTCAAGATTATTTGCCAAAGAATCCAACCCTAAAAGCGAATTTAACCTTCCATTACGCTACAGGTTTGCCATTTGGACCTCCCTCTAATGAGCGCTATAAGGACACCTTAAGAATTCCGGCTTATTTAAGAGTAGATATTGGTTTTTCTAAAATGTTGAAATCAGAAAAGCGTGTACTTTCAGAAAAAAATCCATTTAGACACTTTAAGAGCATTTGGTTAAGCGCAGAAGTATTTAACCTATTGCAGCGTAATAATACGATTTCCTACCTATGGGTAACCGATGTTAGCAATCAACAATATGCTGTCCCTAATTATTTAACTTCTAGACAACTGAACATTAGACTTCAGTTTAATTTTTAGAAAATATAAATCAATTATTTAATTATCAGTCTATTCGTTATATCTGTCGTATTTTTACAAAAAAAGTGCAGAAAGATAATTTAAAAGACTTGCGTGTTGTCGTAGCTGTCTTAATCCCTCCGCCTGCGTCGATTTAAAAATGTCAAAATTACCGAAGGAAAATCAATTTCTTGATTTATCCGATTATGGAAGACCGGCTGCCAAATGGATAGCCAATAGTCTACAAGACACTAAGCTTACTGCAATACACCTTACTGTAGCATTTATATTTTCAGGCTTAATAGCCATTGGTTGCCTATTGAATGCATATTATTGGGCAGCAGCATTTTTCTTGGTCTTAAAATCTGTATTAGATGCTGCAGATGGAGAACTAGCTCGTGTTAAGAATCAACCGTCTTATGTCGGTAGATACCTTGACTCTGTATCCGATATTATACTGAATTTCTTACTATTACTTTCAATTCAGCACATTTCTACAGCTTCACTTCTACAAATGATACTTGCCTTCGTAGGATTACAACTTCAAGGGACGTTATACAATTACTATTATGTAATTCTTCGAAATAAGCATAACGGAGATACTACGAGTAGAGTTTTTGAAAAAAGAGCGCCCAAAGCACTAAAAGGGGAACATCAAAAAAATGTAAACCTACTTTTTAAACTCTATCAGCTTTTCTATTCGTCTTTTGATCGAGCGATTTACCAATTAGATCAATCTGCTTTCAAAGATCAATTTTTACCAAAATGGCTTATGACAGCTGTTTCAACCTTTGGATTAGGATTTCAATTGTTATTGATGGGGATTATGCTTTCTTTCGATTTAGCAGACTATATTATACCGTTTTTTATCTACTATTCAGCTTTTATTCTAGTTTTTATAGGTCTCCGAAAGAGTTTAAGTTAATGCTATTCAGCCTGATCAGTCATCCTCATTATCACAGGATTGGCATACATTTTCAGGTATAGCTCTTTTAGTTTGTCTGGATTTCCTTCCACCGAGGCTACTCTTTGGGTCATCACCTTTTCAAAAGTGGCCTTTTCTTCCGCTGAATATTCATTCTCCCAACGTTGATTTCCTATAAGCAAATCGCAAGCTATATAATTGGTGGGCCATAATTTAAAAGTGTGATAAATTTCATGGTCTGCAAGAGAAACCACCTGACTTACAAATTTCTCTCCATTGACGTTCTTCAAGTTCTCACTAAAATCATTTAGTGGTCTGCCAAAATGCAAATGAATTCGACCTTTCTTCCCCTCTATCCCTTTCATCATACTCATTAAATCCTCCATTGGTGATTTAACATATTCACGATCTTCACTCTTCGCTAACAATTCTGGCAAGAGCATCGCATCACAGGGATTGTATTCATAAGAAATAGAAACAGGAACAATATTCAATGATCTTAAATGATTTACAGGATCTTTACGCCCTGCAATAGATAACATTTTAATTAACCCAGGTTGTGTTTTATCTATCCCATCTTTGGTTCTACCCTCTCTTTGAGCAATCCATACACTTTCATTGTCTGTTTTGATTGAATGAGCGATATAACTAGATAATTGCATAGAAGCCAAAACTTTATCTTTCCCTTGTCGACCTCTTTTAACGATAAAACTTTTATTCAATCGAACTAAATCATTTATCCAAGGTTCTTTAACTAAATTATCTCCAATGGCAATTCTAGCTGTTTCATATTCATTATCGTTTAAAACCAAATTCATTAACGCTGAATCTAAAACGATATCTCTATGTGTTGATAAGAACAAATAAGCTTTATCTTTCTCTATATTTTCTAATCCTGAAAAAGTGAAAGAATCGGAAGTTTTTTGGATTACAAACCCAAGCATTTTAGTAATCAATCCACTTTGAAATTCTTTAACCGTTTCAATGCGTTTTAATTGTTCCTCTACTTTCTCGAATGGAATCATCCCCTGAAAAGCATATTCCACCATTCCTCGAAATTCTTTTACTGCTAGTAACCGGCCGATACCTTCTTTTACTTCACTGTCGTGCAGCGGTCTAATGTCTTCGAATTCCATTTTCTCAACTTCCATCATCAATCTAATTTAGCTTCAATTATTTGCTAATAAATAGCTTAACTTTGCTTTAAAAAAACGATAAAGATACCAATAGCTATGAAAATAAGGGAAAAAAAGTCTGTATTTAAAGGTTTTTATGAACTCTTTAGCGTGAAGTTGGAAGATGAAAATAGTGGTAAAATTATTGACCGAGAACAGTTTAATCTATTTGATTCTGTAGCAGCTTTGGTGTGGGATACACAATTACAGAAAGTCATCTTGGTGAAGCAATTTAGAGTAGGTGCTGAAAAAGCACTAATAGAAATTCCTGCAGGTAAGAGAGATGTAGAAGGTGAATCTGCTAGCACTACCGCCATTCGGGAAATAGAAGAGGAAATAGGTTACCAAACTGACTCAATCAAAGAAATAGCGAACTTTTTTACAACTCCTGGTCCCGTTACCGAGCGCATGACCTTGTTTTATGCCGAAGTGAGTTACCAGAGTGGATCTGGAGGCGGGGTTAAAGATGAACATGAAAACATCGAATTAATAAAAATGGATGCTACCACCTTTTTACAAACTACCTTTGAAGATGCCAAAACCATTATTGCGCAACAATGGTTTCAAATTCATCATCAAAATTAGTGTTCAACTGGGTTCTAATTTGTAATTTCGACCTTTGATGAAATTTGTATACCCCGATTTCCTTTACGCCCTAATCGCCATTGCGATTCCTATCATCATTCATCTATTTAATTTTAGAAGATACAAGACGATCTATTTCACCAACGTTCGTTTTCTGAAGGACATCAAAGAAGAAACACAATCTGCTAATAAACTAAAACACTTATTGGTATTAATAAGTAGAATTTTAGCCATTACATTTCTAGTTTTTGCCTTTGCACAACCTGTTCTACCTTCTGGAGATTCTGCTCCTAAAGTTGGAAATTCATTAGTTGGAATTTATTTAGACAATTCATTCAGTATGCAAGCCGAAAATAATAACGGTCAACTACTTGATTTAGCAAAGAATAAAACCTTAAGCATTTTAGAGGCATATCGACCTGATGATCAATTTGTTTTATTGACCAATGATTTTGAAGGCAAACATCAAAGAGCGGTGAATAAGGAACAATTCATCGAATTGATTCAAACTGTTACTTTAAGTCCGGCGACTAAAACCATTGCTGAAGTAGAAAAGCGCCTCAAGGACATTATGGTTTCTAATGAAGCACCAAACAAACAGTGTTATTTGATTTCCGATTTTCAAAAGAAGACTTCTAAAATTGAAGACATTAAGTTAGATACGGTTATTCCACTGAACTTTGTACCATTAGAAGCTACTACCTTATCTAACTTGTATATTGACAGCTGCTGGTTCTACAGCCCTTATCGACAAGCGAATGGCATGGAAAAAATTGTCGTTAAAATTACCAATGCTTCAGGCAAAAGTTATGAAAACATACCTATCCGACTAGAAATTAATGGAAAAACTAAAACACCAGGCAGTTTTAATATTGGCCCCAATGAGAGTACAACTGATACTTTAAGCTTTACGAATGCTGAAAAAGGTATACAAATGGCAAAAATCAGTATCAAAGATTACCCCATAACTTTCGATGATGAGTTCTATTTTAATTATATGCTCAAAGACAACATTAGTATAATGGTTATTAATGAAAAAGAAGAGAATAAATCTTTGAAAGCTCTTTTTGGTAACGATGCATTTTTCACTTTAACACAATCACCGAAAGATCAAGTAAATTATTCCGACTTCAATACTCAACAATTAATCATTGTGAATGGACTGTCTTCCTACTCGAGTGGATTAGTTCAGGAACTAAAAAAATTTGTAAGCAATGGTGGAAGTTTATTTATTGCAAGTTCTACTGCAGAACAATCGTCCATTTCAAATAGTTTGAATGCCTTATCGGTTTCTTATGGAAAATTAATTTCTGCTCCTTCTAAAGTGGATTATATTAATACGGATGCACCTATATATCAGAACGTATTTGAGAACGTTCCAAAAAATTTAAACTTACCAGTGGTAGAGAAGTATATTGAAATAAAATCAATAGGAGAAGTACTTTTAAGATTTCAGAATAGAAAGCCATTTTTAATTCATTCCAATTTTGATAAAGGAAACATCTACACCCTAGCAACAGATCTTTCAACATCTGCAAGTAATTTTACGGAGCACGCTATTTTTGTTCCTACTTTATACAACATTGCGCTTCGAAGTCAACGCTCCACTCCACTATTTTACTTTTTAAATTCTAACAATAAAATAGAAGTAGGAAATTATCGTCAAAGCGAACAGCCGTTAACTATTAGAGGAACTTCAACAGACTTTATACCTGAACAGCGTAACTCAAATGGTGAAACTGTATTATTTACCCATGGACAAATTGAAAAAGCGGGCAATTATAATATTTACCACGCTGAAGATCTAATAAATGGAGTAAGCTTCAATTATGACCGAAGAGAATCTTCTATGGAGTTTTTCAATTCGGAAGAGTTAAGGTCTTCCTTAGATCAAAATGGGATGAATCAATATGCAATTTTATCTTCGAATAACGAACTTTTGAGTCAAGAAATAACTGAAAACACTCAAGGATTTTCTTTGTGGAAGTATTGCATCATTTTATGCTTGCTATTCTTGGGGTTTGAAGTAATTTTGTTGAGACTTTATCATTAAAAAACCAATTGCAAATGAAGCTTTTTATTCAATCGGCCAAATTGATTTCAAAACATTCTGAATTCCATAATCAAGTCATAGACTTATACATTAATAATGGCAAGATTGAAGCAATTGGAAACAACTTAACTCCACCGGAAAAGGTTAATATCTACACCCACAAAAATCTGCATATTTCGGCTGGATGGTTAGACTTGGGTGCAAATTTTTCAGATCCTGGAAACGAACATAAAGAAACCATTGAAAGTGGAATAAATGCGGCTGCCAAGGGTGGATTCACAGCTGTGGCAATATCTCCAGCTACAGAGCCACCTATTGATAATAAATCGATAGTACAATATGTAAAAAATAAGGCAAATGGTGCTATTGTGGACCTATTGCCAATGGGAGCCATCTCTAAGGGAATTCATGGTATTGAATTAGCTGAACTCTTCGATATGTACGAAACAGGCGCTGTAGCATTTACTGATGGAAAGGCTTCTGTACAGAATCCTAATTTATTAAAAACTGCCCTACTCTATTGTAAAGCATTTGATGGTTTGGTTATTAATTATGCAGATCATATAGACCTTAGCCATAAAGGAATGATGCATGAAGGCGAGAAAAGCATGCATTTAGGTTTAAAAGGAATTCCTGCATTAGCAGAAGAAATCATCGTGAATCGAGATTTATATCTTCTAGAATACACAGAAGGTAAAATACATTTTTCTACACTCAGCACCGCTAAAAGTGTAGAATTAATCAAAGAAGCTAAGAAAAAAGGGTTAAGAGTAACCGCTGATGTCAGTGCTGCTCATCTACTTATAGATGATAGTTATCTGGACGAGTTTGATACAAGGTTCAAGGTTCAACCTCCATTTCGCGACAAATCGCACATTAAGGCTTTAATAAAAGGTCTAAAAGACAAAACCATTGATGTAATTACTTCCAATCACGTACCTGAGGATATAGAAGCTAAAAAGCGAGAATTTGATCACGCTGCTTTCGGAATTATCAACCTTCAAACGGCATTTGGAGCAGCTAACACTGCATTGAAAGGTAAATTAGAGTTAGAAGAAATTATAGAGAAGTTGGCAGACAACCCCAGAAGAGTTCTTGGATTGGAACCCATTCAAATTAAGGAAGGAGAAATGGCTAATCTTACACTATTTTCCCCTGAAGAAAATTGGAAACTAGAAAAAAGCGACATCGTCTCTAAATCTAAGAACAGCCCATTTATAGGAATGGAACTAATTGGAAAACCTTTAGGAATTATCAACCATAACCAAATCGTATACTCCTAAGCTAAAATCATGAAAACGACACTTTTGACAATAAGCTTATTGCTTTCCATGATTTCTTTTGCACAAACAAAAAAGAAGAGCTCTGTTAAAACCGATAAAACACTAGCGGTAAAAATTGACCCTAAAGTAAAAACGATAGAATCCATCCACAATTATATGGTTGACTATTTGAATCGGAACGTAGAAATGGCTCCTACATTTAGATTGGATACTGTGTTAATCAAAAATGAAATTACGAAAGTACCTGACAGTCTATTACCTAAAGACAGTATCCGATTTGATACTACCTTACTTGGAACTGAAGCACGTTATTATTTATATACTGATTCTAACTTAATTGATTCCATTTCATTTTATTTAGACCATCAATTTAATGTTATAGATAGTCAATTGGTTAAACTTGGCTATGCCATCCAACTTGCAAATGGAGAACTCACCTCATTAGAAAATGCAAAACTAAAAGTGTTGGAAGAATATCCTGATGCCATTTGGAATCGTATCACCTTAAAAAGAGGAAAAGTTGAGCACTATAATCGAAAAGGATATGAATTAGGTCAAAAATTAACCTATTACTACTTTGATGGCATTTGTAAAACCTGCTCTTATCAAATTATAAAAATCCAATTTGATGCAGAAACAGGAAAAGTCGCTAGTGAGTTAAAAATTAAAACCGATTAGTTTGTAGTCATCTTGGCATATTGGCTACTTCTAATTATCATCATTAGATGCAAGAAATCATTATAACCTATGATTCCACTTAGCTTTCTTAAAAACTAGTGAATTTTCTATCCGACTCTAAGGATCATTTCAGCATTAGTTGTCTAATATACTTTACAGGAGCACTTCCATAACTTAAAAACTCTTCATGAAATGCCTTTAAGTCAAAGGACTCTCCTTTTCTTTTTTGTAACTCCTTTCTTAGCTCCATTATCTCATAAAACCCTGTGAAATAACTGCACAATTGAACGGATGATAATTGCACTCTTCTCCACTTTCCTCTTGCCTCCTCTTCTTGTTGAAACGCCTCTTTCATTAAAAGTTGAAGAGCTTCTTCTTCATTCATACTCAAGACATGAACACTATAATCTAAAATCGTATTACAAACAGTCCTCAAATTCCATTTATAATACATTAACCAGAGCTCATCTGAATGATTACCATAACCATTTTCTAGCATCATCAATTCTGAATATACGGCCCAACCCTCAATCATCGCTCCATTACCTAAAATGCTCTTGATTAAACTGGGTGATTGATTGCTATAAATTAGTTGAGTATAATGACCAGGAATCGCTTCATGAATGTTTAATATCTGCAACATATATTGATTGTATTCACGCAAATAGCTTTCTGCTTGCTCTGGTGAATAATGATCCAGTGGAGTGACATTATAATAAGTCTCCGCTTCTGAGTCATAAGGTCCTGGAGCAGAAATAGACGCACCCGCCACACCACGCATATATTCCGGGGTTGCTCTTACCACCAATGGTTTTTCAGGATCGAGTGTCATTAAATCATTTTCAATTACGAACTGCTCTAATTCGGGAATTTGCTTGCGAATAGTAACAATAAATGAATCTCGATGAGCATGGATTCCTGATAAAGTATCTATCATCATTCTAATGGCGTCCTCCTTCCATTCAGGCATTTTTGATTCAGGTAGATATTTAGGCCACATTTTTTTTGTTAAAGCAAACATTTTTTCATGCAGATCATTCTTTCTCTCAATCGCCTTTTGATAGATTTCTCTGGCTGTAAACGTTGACGACATGTTGAACTTAAATTTCTTTTCGTACAAATCTGTGCCTAATCGAAAATCAATTGAACGTTCACCACGCTCAACCTGAGGCTTTAATTCATTTTCTAACCAACCAACAAAACCATTAATAGAAGCTACAGCAGAATCTACTAGTAAGGTAATATTATTTTTCTCCGAATCACTTAAAGATGAGACGTTCAATGAATCTCTTATCGCTTTATCAAAAACATTTATTGACCCTTTTAATTGTTGAATAGCCAAATTAGTATGAACTAAAGTAGGTGCCGTAATTTCATTTCTTGCGGTAGTATAATAATCTCCTACAGCTTTTAATTTTTCAGAAATGTTTTGAAGTCGTTTTTCTAGAGAATGGTCTCGGTAGTTGAGAACAGTAAAAAACTGACCTCCTAGATTATACTGTGAAGGATTCCATTCGTATGACTTTAATTCATTCAATTGAAAATACTGCCCATCAATAAAATCTCTAATCAAGTAATAATCGGTCGTATTTCCACCAGATAAACTTTTTAAATTAAATCGACTTAATCTCGCTTTAGAAGAGTCTAAAAACTGTATCACCTCGTTACGATATGAGTCGTTAGGGATTGTCAAAATATGATCATAATCGTGCATTCCTTCAGCTGAAGCCCAACTTGGAAATATTTTCCACAGTTCCTCAATGAAACCTGTTTTAAAAGTATCAAATTGAGCGTCTAAATTAACAACCTCATTTTTACTTTTGTCAGTATGAGAACAAGCTGTTATCATCATACAAACGACTATCAATCCGATAATTTTCTTCATCTTCTTAGAAATTTATTACAATTCGAAAGTACAATTTTCTTATTCGATTTACTAAATCCATTTTTGATTTTAATCAAATGATTAAGTTTACCATTGAAACGCAAAAACTAATCAATGAAAAAATTAATTATAGCCTCCTCTATTCTTAGCTTGTTTGCTTGTGGAGAGGGAGAAAAAAAAGAAGAATTGAATACTAGTATAACTTTAAAACCATATCCTGAAGTTAGGAAAGATAGTATCTCTGATGATTACTTTGGGACAATAGTAAACGACCCCTATCGATGGTTAGAAGACGATCGCTCTGAAGAAACTGCGAACTGGGTAAAAGCACAAAATGAAGTTACTTTTGATTATTTGAGTCAGATACCCTATCGCGATCAATTGAAAAATAGGCTGACAGAACTTTGGAATTATGAAAAAGTATCTACCCCTTTTAACAAAGGAAAATACTACTTCTACTATAAAAACGATGGTATTCAAAATCAATCTGTTCTTTATTACAGAGAAGGCCTAGAAGGAGAAGAAAAAGTACTATTAAATCCAAATGAATGGTCAGAAGATGGTACAGCTGCCATGAATGGTTTAAGCTTTTCTAAAGATGCAGAATATATGGCTTTTGGGGTTTCTAAAGCAGGTTCAGACTGGATTGAAATTCAAGTAATGAACATGGATAAAATGGAAATGACTGCAGACACCGTTAAGTGGGTTAAGTTTTCAGGTATATCCTGGTATAAAGATGGTTTTTATTACAGTAGTTATGATGCTCCTAAAGAAGGTTCAGAGTTCTCAAACAAGAACGAATTTCATAAAGTATACTACCACAAACTGGGAACTCCTCAGTCAACTGATCAATTAATTTTTGAAGATAAAGTCAATCCGGAAAGGAACTTTTATGCCGGTGTGAATGAAGCTCAAACCCTACTCATTATTTCAGGGTCTGAATCGACCTCAGGAAATACTTTAATGGTAAAAGAATTGGATAAAAATGAAGGTTTTATCACTTTAATGGATGATTTTGAAAACGAACAGAATGTAGTTGGTTACGAAAATGGAGAAGTTTTATTATTTACCAATGTCAATGCTCCTAATAATAAACTAGTAAAAGTAGATTTAAAAAATCCTTCGAAAGAAAATTGGGTGGATGTTTTACCAGAAAAAACGGACTATTTAAATAGTGTGACCATAGCTAATAATCAATTGGTAGCTTCCTATATGAAAGATGTTGTAACTGCGCTTGAAATCTATGAAAAAGATGGAACCTTCAGCCATGCAATAGAGTTACCTGGTTTGGGATCTGCGGGCTTCAGTGGAGACAAAGATACTTCATTAGCTTTTTATTCATTTTCGTCCTATACAAAACCTGGAACCATTTTCAAGTATGACATGAAAACCAAGAAATCTTCTATTTGGTATGAAGCTAAAACCGCTTTCGATGGAGACAATTATGTAACCAATCAAGTATTTTATGAAAGTAAGGATGGAACTAAAATACCGATGTTTATTACCCACAAAAAAGGTTTAAAGATGGATGGGCAGAATCCGACATTTCTTTATGCATACGGTGGATTTAATATCAGTATAAAGCCTTATTTTGATGTAAAAACAACCGTTTTCTTGGAACAAGGTGGAATATATGCCGTTGCCAATTTGCGAGGTGGCAGCGAATATGGTGAAGATTGGCATAAGGCAGGGATGAAGGAAAAAAAGCAAAATGTTTTTGATGATTTTATTGCAGCTGCGGAATACCTAAAAAAATTCAAGTACACCTCTACTGAAAAATTGGCAATACACGGAAGAAGTAACGGTGGACTCTTAATAGGAGCTGTAATGACACAGCGTCCTGATTTGGCTCAAGTAGCACTACCTGGTGTAGGTGTTTTAGATATGCTACGTTATCACCAATTCACTATTGGTTGGGCATGGGCAGGTGAATATGGAGATAGTGAAACAAAGGAAAGTTTTGAAAATCTATATCGGTACTCTCCATTACACAATGTGAAGAAAGGAACAGACTACCCTGCGACTATGGTGACTACTGCTGACCATGATGATCGAGTGGTTCCTGCTCATTCATTTAAATTCATTTCAGAACTACAAGCAAAAGGTTCAGATAAAAACCCATTGCTTATTCGCGTAGATGTAAATGCAGGACATGGAGCAGGAAAACCAACTTCAAAAACCATAGAAGAGTGGGCTGACATTTGGAGCTTTGTCCTATGGAATCAGGGAGTAACCTATTTAAAATAACAACCATTTCTTTATAGTTTATTAACTCCTTACCTCCATGAGGTAGGGAGTTTTTTTTGTACTTTTTAGATTTAAAACACCATCATGAAAACATTCCATTACGCCTTTAAGGTGAAAGATATAGCAAGTACACGCCAATTTTATATCGCATTATTAAATTGTATTGAAGGTCGCTCCACTGAAGATTGGATCGATTTTAATTTCTTTGGCAATCAATTATCTGCTCACGTAAGTAAAGACATTCCAGCATTAGATTATTGTGGTAACGTAGATGGAATCAAAGTACCCATCCCCCATTTTGGCTGTCTGATTACCGTTAAAGAGTTTGAAGGTATCCAAAGTAAGCTAGAGAGCATACAGACCAAGTTTATTATCAAGCCAACACTTCGATATGAAGGAAAAACAGGAGAACAGCGCACCATGTTTTTTTTAGACCCTAGTGGAAACCCTATAGAACTTAAAGCATTTACTAATGAAGCTGAAGTATTTTTAAGGTAAAAAAAAAGCAGCTAAACTCAATGAGTTTAGCTGCTTTTTTGTTTTAGAATTTTAATGGTTAGTCAAACTTTCCATAAATCAATTTCTTTCTTTCCACTTTAACCAGTACGTTACTACCATCTTTACTAAACGATTTCCTAGTATCTAAGTATAGCTTCGATTTACTATTATCTTCAAATACAGAAAAGTCTCGACCTCCATTTTGATCAACTTTACATAGGAAAGTTTTAGAGTCTACAAATGGAATTGTTAATGTTCTCAAGTCATCATTGTTTTTAGCATCTACTATTTTTTCGTTAGCATTAAAATATAAATGAAGGATATTTTCATTTACGTAAGAGTAGTAAGAGCCTGAATTACTGTATGAATTAGATTGTTGCTGACGTTTAGGAATATAAACAAAATTCCCGAATTCATTATTCTTTCCATAAGGTATTACAAAAATCTCCGCAAACATTGTATACGACTCTCCACGCCCATAACGTTCAACAATCAAATAACCTGTACCGTCATTATTTTCTTCTATTTTAGAGTCGAAACTTCCCCAGAAATCATATTCACCTTTTTTATTTGGCTCTCCATATACACTTAATATTTCTCCTGATAGGGGTTTAAAGTTTTCATTTGAAAACTCTAACAAATCGATATCATAATCAGCAATAAAAAACCCGTTAAAATAATTTTTCTTGCCCTTCAAAGAATAGTATGATCCTGCGAATTTTATTTTATTATCCTCGTTTATCTCAATTTTAAAGTTTCTAAAATAGTATCCCGCTGACTTTATTTCTTGACGTTTTAATAAATTTCCTTTTTCATTTAAAACTATCATCTCAGTTTCCATCTCAATATCATTATGGCTCATTTTTTTCTGAACTATACCGATAAAATTTCCATCATTGTCCATTTTTACTTCGGTTAATTTAGTTGACTCAAAACCCTTAAAGTCGACAGAAGAAGTCATTTGTTCAACTCCAATATTCTCACCTAATGTTAGTTTGATAATCTGAATATTCATTCCTACATCACTATTTCTATTTGTGCCAACGACCATAGAAAGAAATTCTCCATTAGGTGAAGCAGTAAAATTGTTGTATTTATCTGAAACTTTTACCTCCTTTAGACTTAATGACCCAATTTCCTTATTTTCTAAAACATTACCATCTAAATCAAACACCTGATAATAGTAAGTAATTGTCAGTAATGATGGATCGATATACATCATGTAGATTTTATCTTCAAATAAATGAACGTAGTAATCTGTATAACCAGGAACTTTAAAATCCAACTTTTTATTAAATACTAGGTTCAAATCTTTGTCGATTTTTACTAAGGAGACATCACCTTTCGAGTAAGTATTTACTTCAACACTCATTGTGTAGATATTTCCATCTACAACACCTAGAGTCTTCGAATCATCTTGAAACAATGATTTATCATCGATTACTTTACCTTGTTTAAACTCTTGACTAAATGATACAGTAGTGATAAATGCCGTAAGTAGCAATGTAATTAGTTTTCTCATAAAACATTTTTTAGGTTATTTTTTAGCAATTATATGAAAAAAATAGCAGAGGTCTTGAAAATTAGGTTATCATAGAGTCTTTTAATTAACTAGTATTTGATGATATGGGACATGCATCGATTCAGTTAGTGTATTCAGATAATTTAAAACGAAATCTTATTGATTATAGCGATTGAACCAGCAATAAGCCCTCCTATCAGGATTATGGTAAAGTATGAAATGATATAGATTAAAAATGATTTGATTAGGCTTATCAAAAAATTCACCTGAAAAAACCGATTATAAATCCAAGAAAAAATTATCACAGTAATAAGTGCAGAAATTGCGGTAGACCACAAAAAGAATCCAGGAATAAGCCATAAGAAATAAAACAATGTACCAACGGCAATTGTAACCCCGTAACTATATGAATTAATAATTAGGTGTTCAGCATAATTCAATTTGAACTTTCTAAAAAAGAGTTTGCTGTAAAAAGCAAAAAAGGGTACTGTGCCTATTGTTATCAGTGTAAGGTATTTATTGATAAACTCTTGAACATCTTTTCCAACTTCTTGCGCCTTTATTCCAGATTGGGGCATACTTAACTCTTGAGCTTTTTCATTCAATCCAAATAGCAAGGATATTAAAACACTAATGGTAGCCCAAATAAAAATAAATCGAAAGGGATGTAAATACTTAACTGTCGCACCAGTAATGTTGTCTAAAAGTACTTTTTGTGGATTTTTAAACAACCGGAAAGTTGTAAAAAACAAACCATGATCCATATTAAAGAGTTGATGAAAAACCCATTTGATAGAATCTTTTAGTTGAAACCGCTTAACTATTTTTCGTTGTCCACAATAATAACAATACGGGCCGAGTAATTCGGTTTTACAAGTTTTGCAGGTATTTAATGCTGCCTCAGAAAACTGGTCGGTAATTATTTCCATACTTACTCAATATGTATTAAAATTGAAATATAAAAAAAATCCCTTCCTGATTTTATCAGGAAGGGATCAATTATTATGGTTTCGAAAAGAAAATTACTTCTTCTCTCCTTTTTCCATCTCTGATTTCAATTTAGACAAAGCATCTAAATCACCAAGAGTTGTTTTCTCTTGTGAATCTTGCATCGTCTTAATCTTCTTCGCAGTTTGAGCATGCTCCGCTTTAGCAGAAGCTCTCTTCTCTTTTACTTCTTCAAACTCAGCATCCTTGAAGATTTGAGTATGACTCACTGCAATTTTACGTGCATTTTTATTAAAGTCTACAATTTTAAAGTCTAGTACTTCATCAACAGCAGCAGTAGTATTATCTTCTTTTACGATATTTTTCTTCGTAGCTAAAGCTTCAACTCCATAAGGTAAAACAACTGTTGCACCTTTTGCATTGATTTCTGTAATAGTTCCTTGGTGGATTGAACCCACTTCAAAAATGGTTTCAAATGTCTCCCATGGATTCTCTTCCAATTGTTTATGACCTAGGCTTAATCTTCTATTTTCTCTATCAACTTCTAAGATAACTACCTCTAATTCATCACCAACAGCGGTAACTTCTTTAGGATGGTTGATTTTCTTAGACCAAGAAAGATCTGAAATGTGAACCAAACCGTCAACACCTTCTTCTAATTCAACGAATACTCCAAAGTCAGAAATGTTAGTTACTTTACCTTTGTGCTTATCACCAACGATAAATTTCTCAACAATACCTTCCCATGGATCAGGAGTCAATTGTTTAACACCTAAACTCATCTTTCTTTCTTCTCTATCTAAGGTTAAAATTTGAGCTTCAACCTCATCACCTACAGTAAAGAATTCTTGAGCAGGCTTCAAGTGGTTAGACCAAGTAATTTCAGATACGTGGATCAAACCTTCAACACCAGGCTGAATTTCAACGAAAGCACCATAATCAGCAACTACAACAACTTTACCTTTTACTTTGTCGCCTACAGTTAATTTCTCGTCTAACTCATCCCACGGATGCTTCTCTAATTGCTTCATACCTAAAGCAATTCTCTTCTTGTCATCATCAAAATCAAGGATAACAACATTAACCTTTTGATCTAATTCAACGATTTCTTCTGGGTGATTAACACGTCCCCAAGAAAGATCGGTAATGTGAACTAAACCATCAACACCACCAAGATCAATAAATACTCCATAAGAAGTAATGTTCTTAACAGTACCTTCTAATACTTGTCCTTTTTCTAATTGAGCAATAATCTCTTTCTTCTGAACTTCAAGCTCAGCCTCAATTAGTGCTTTGTGAGATACTACAACGTTTTTGAATTCTTTGTTGATTTTCACAACTTTAAATTCCATCGTTTTATCTACGTACATATCGTAATCACGGATAGGCTTCACATCAATTTGAGAACCTGGTAAGAATGCTTCAATACCAAATACATCAACGATCAATCCACCTTTAGTTCTGCATTTCACATAACCTTTGATTACTTCTTGAGACTCCAACGCATCATTTACTCTATCCCATGCTCTAAGCGCTCTTGCTTTCTTGTGAGACAATAATAATTGACCATTTTTATCTTCTTGGCTTTCAATAAATACTTCAACTGAATCTCCAACTTTTACTTCGTCTTTATATCTCAATTCAGACATTGGGATAACACCATCAGACTTGTAACCGATGTTTACTACAGCTTCTCTTGTGTTTTTAGAAACAATGATTCCATCTAACACTTCTTGCTCATTAATAGAAGTTAAAGTATCTCCATATACTTCTTCCATTTTTTCTCTTTCAGCTTTTGAATACAATTCATCGTATTTACCGATAGAATCCCAATCAAAATCTTTAGAGTCAGCCGCTACAGAAGCATTAATGCTGTTATCTGCTTTTGGCTCATTTGATTCTTCTGAAGTTGCATCTTCAACTGCTTCAACTACAGCCTCTGCTGCGTCTTTAACTGCTTCTACAGCATTAGTTGCTACTTCTTTTGCTTTGTTCACGATCTCCTCTGCAGGGTTCGTATCCTTTTCTTTGTTTTCAGACATTCTGAATAATTACTTGTATTTCGTTTACTAGTTGGTATTTAAACGAAAGAAATTAATAGTTAACCGACTATACCAATACGTCGATTTTTTGGACTGCAAATGTAAGGCTTTTTATTATAATTTTAAAATAACCTAACCTTCTTGAAATCAAACAACATTCTCTTTGAAAGGTGAAATGCAATCGAATTTTTTAGAATTGTTTTATTCATTTTTTTGTTACCCAAGAGAACACAAAAAAACGACCCTCCCAAAATGGAAGAGTCGTTAGTATATTTCTATGATTTATAATGTTAGTTCTTCACTACCTTTCTAACCACCTTTTCTCCATTGCTCGTAATTAAGTGAATGAAATAGATACCTTCCGATTCTCCTAACTCTACCTCAACTTGGGTAGCAGATTGGTGAGTACTTTCGTTGATCAGCATTCCATGTACGTTATACACTTGAGTAGTAAAAGCACCATATAGACCACCTAAAGATAATGTGACATTACTATTGGTTGGGTTCGGGAATACTTTGAGGTTATTGCTGAGTTGGTTTTCAGAAACACCTACCACTGTTATTGGATAACAGGTGGAAGTATCCACACAACCATTTGAAGTAATTTCAACAGCATAGTTTCCTATTGCTGTTGCTGTAAACAATTGCCCTGTTTCATTGGGGATGATTGCATAGTTGTTGTTGCAATCTAACCATTGGTAGGTGGCATTGGAGACATCTGCTTTTAGACTACTTCCTAGAGAAGTAACTGTCGCTGAAGGACAAATTAAAACCTTAGTCAAAGAACTAAATGGGATACCTCCCGTACTTGACATTGATAATGAATGTTTAGGTAAATTGATATTAGTAGAAGGATTGTATTCAAATATTACTCCATTATTATTGTTTCCGCCATATTTAGTTACCCCATAATAGTTGCCATTTCCTCCTTTAATTAGACCCTCATTGGCATAATATCCAGTGCTATCCTTAATGAATAAACTCTTAATTGTAAATTTATTATTGTTGTTATCATACTCATATAGAATTCCGGAACCATTAACACCAAAAACACTGTTTGCCCCTCCACGCTTTGTTGTTCCCACAAAGACGCCATTGGATGTTTCCAAAAGTTCTCCATTTGGGTTTACTATGGTATCAACAAAATTATACTTAGTTGAAAAAGTATTTGTCAATAAATCAAACTCATAAATAGAACCATTACCGTGAAATCCACCTGAAGCATTCACCCCATACAGTTTATTATTTGATTCTATTAAACCTCCAGAGTATCTTTCTGGGAAAGAGCTCAGGAATAAATGTTTTTCTACCAAAGTATTAGTCTGAATGTCATATTCAAAAATACCTCCTAGTCCTCCAGAAAGATATTTTTGACCGATCCCATAAAGTTTTCCGTTACTTGCTTCCAACAATCTACCAATTGGAGAATTTATCCCTGAGGTATTAAAAGTATGTACTATTGTTAAGCTATCAGTACTCAAATCTAATTCAAAAATACTATTCCCACTTACGCCGTATAATTTTTTATTGGAGGCTTGGATCAATTGATACTGTACTCCAAAACTTAAATCAACTACCTTTCTGATAAAATTATTATTTGGATTAATCTCGTAAATAACTCCTGCATTGAATTCGCCGCCAATAACTGTAGCTCCATAAAGCATTCCATTATCTGCTTGACACAAACTTCCAACTGGAGCTCCTCCCAACTCGTTGTAATTAAACCTATTTTTAATGACTAAGCTATCTGTGGCTTTTTTGTACTCAAAAACCCCACCGTGATTATCATTATTAATCGAAGCTGCCAACCCATAGTACTTTCCAGATGATGTTTTAATTAAATCTCCTGCAATTGCACTAACGCCTATTGAAATAAAACCCGCTTGTAAAATTAATGTGTCAGTTAAATAATTATAAGTTACAATGTTTCGTCCGTCGTGATTCATAAGTGTTCCAATTGTATCTTCAAAAAAAACTCCCCTTGGATAATAATTAAAATTAAATCCACGACCAAAATCAACCTTCTTAATAACAGTATCGATAGAAATATCATACTCAAAAAGTGTTCCTTTATAATTAAGTCCACCCCAATATGTTAATCCATATAACTTACCGTTAGCAGCTTCAAATAGGGACCCAACTGGATTCTCTCCTATAGATTGATTAAAACTATATTTATTTATTAAGGTATCTAAAACTAAATCATACTCATAAAGAACCCCCTTTCCATTCACTCCACCTGCACTTGTTAGCCCATATAGTTTACCATTTGAAGCTTGTATTAGTTTACCAGATGGGGATTCCCCAACACTAGAGTTAGGAAATTCAGCAACACTAACTACAGTGTTTGTTATAATATCTAATTCATATATTCCTTCTACATTTTTTAATCCGTCATAAAAACTTGTTAGTCCATACATTTTTCCATTTGCTGCTAAAAGCAAATCACCCAAAGGTCTTTTACCTGTTACAGTATCTTGAAATTGGTGAATTAAACTATATTTATTTGTTGCAGGATCGAATGAATAGATAGTACCTCCATTATATATTCCTCCTGAACTAGTATTCCCATATAACTTTCCATTTGGCGCTAATGTTAACCCGCCAAAAGGATTACCTAGATACAAAGTATCGAAATTAATTTTCACAGTAATTTCGTTTAGAATAGGATCGTATTCGAAAATTGTTCCATTAGCACTGCTAAAAGTTGAAGTTGTTGTACCATACAATTTACCATTAGGATGTTCACAAAGATTTACATAACCTGGCTCTGAAGCATTTATGGCGGGGAAGTCGTAAACGATATTAAAGTTATTCCCCAAAGAATCAACCTTAAATATCACTCCTCTTTCTGATAGTCCACCACGAGTCGTGACACCCCACATTTCATGTTTCTGTGAGAAAGTAAAAATTGAAAGAAGTAACAAGAGAATTAGTACTGGTAGCTTTAGTCCATTTTTCATCATGAAGGTAAGTTTAGGTTTGAAATCTTCTATTAAAAGATTTAATCATAAACGTTTAAATTAACTAAACAGTTGCATCATTCATCTAACTTTTGTCCCTTTTTTTTTAATTCTATGCAAAAAAAAAACGACCCTCCCAAATTGGAAGAGTCGTTAGTATATTTCTATGATTTATAATGTTAGTTCTTCACTACCTTCCGAACCACCTTTTCTCCATTGCTCGTAATTAAGTGAATGAAATAAATTCCTTTTGAGTCTCCTAATTCTACCTCAACTTGGGTAGCAGATTGGTGAGTACTTTCATTGATCAGCATTCCATGTACGTTATACACTTGAGTAGTAAAAGCACTATATAGCCCACCTAAAGATAATGTGACATTACTATTGGTTGGGTTCGGAAATACTGCGAGATTATTGCTGAGTTGATTTTCAGAAATACCTACCACTGTTATTGGATAACAAGCGGAAGTATCTACACAGCCGTTTGAAGTAATTTCAACAGCATAAATGCCACTTGTTTCTGGTCTGAATATTCGATTAGTATCATTGGTAATAATTGAATAATTATTACTACAATCGAGCCATTGGTATGAAACATTAAGTGCTCCTGCTACTAATGTATTTCCACTTAAATTAGATATAGAGACATCTACTTTTTTTATGGTTACATCAACAGAGATCACGCTATCACAGCCTGAAATTTGAAGCGTATCAGAGTATAGTCCTGAACTGGTCCAAACATGATTACCACTTGGTGAAACATAACTTTTACATGCAGTAATTGTTCTAGTTCCTTTTGGCATAATACAAGTTGGTATTTTTATCAAGCTTCCATATGGCTCTGCACCATTTAATCCTCCACTAAATTCATATTTATTAATCAAAGTGTCTGTTATAAAAGAATACTCAAACAATACCCCCCCGTAATTTTTACCACCATAAGGCACAACTCCATAAAGTTTGCCGTGATTCAGTTCCCTTAATTGACATTCAGGGTTACCTCCACTGATTGTATCAACAAAATCTAACTTTTTAGTGTAAGTTGAAGTTGTAACATCATATTCAAACAATACGCCCTCGCCATTTGATCCACCATACAAAGTCATTCCGTAGAGTTTACCATTACTTGCTAATGTTAACTCATTGAATGGAGCTTGACCACTAACTCCATTAAAATCATACAACGAATTAAATGCATTCGTAGTGATGTCATAAGAAAACAAATATCCACTATTGTTTACACCCCCCGAAGTACTTACACCGTATAATATACCATTTGGTCCTTCGATTATCATTCCATAAGAAGAAGATCCGGGTATTGGACTCAATGATCGAAATATTTTAGAATTATAGTCAAATTCAAAAATTACTAAACTATTGCTGAAGGATCCTTGATAGGATAAGCCATATATTTTCCCATTAGAATGTTCAATTAAACTACTTTTAGAGCTCGTACCATAAATAAACTCATGTGCAATAGAAATGGTATCTAATAAAAAATCATATTCATATAATATTGAGCTTCGGTAAGTACCTCCATATGTCGCTACTCCAAACATTCTATTAGTTTTTGTATAAAGTAGATTATCTTGAGGAAAGCCATTTGTATTAACTAAATCAAAATTAACTTTAGTCTTTACTTCTCCTGTTAAGGGATTTACCTCAAATAAAGAACCCCAATAGTTAGCTCCACCCTCTCTAGAAGTTCCATATAACATTCCATTATTGGCATAGGTTAAACTTCCTTCAGGGTGTCTTCCAATAGCTGAATGGTTTAGGAATTTTAAATTATTCAATTGATTCCCTATATAATCATAGGAATATAATAACCCTGCTCCGGTATCGCTTAAAAAAGTAGTCCCTAACAATTTATTTGAAGAAGTTAAGGTTAATGATCCCATTGGCTGATATCCATTCTGAGTATATTCAAAATCAATCTTTTTCAATAAGGAATCGTTCTGATTATTGTATTCAAATAATACTCCATCATTGTTAATTCCCCCATACCGCGCTACACCATAAAACAGTCCGTTTGAAACCTCAACCAAACTACCAGTGGGATGCTTACCACTAGTTAGGCTATCAAAGTGTGTTTTTACTATTAAGGTATCTGTAACCAAATCGTATTCGTATATCACACCAAAATTATTAACCCCTCCTGTATTGGTCATTCCGTAGAATTTTCCATTAGATGCTTCAATAGGTCCTTCTAGAGGATTTGAACCTTTGAGTCCCGAGAATTCTGATTTCTTGATAATGGTATCCAGTAAAATATCGTATTCAAACAGAGTTCCTACTCTAGAGGATCCACTTAAAAAAGATGTAACGCCATATAATTTGCCATTAGTCGCTTGAATTAAACTACCTTGTGGATTACTACCAATTGTTAATCTATTAAAATTAACCTTAGTTGTGAAAGTATTATTTAAAGTGTTGTACTCAAATAAAATTCCAACCCCAAATGTTCCACCAAAAGGAACAACTCCATATAACTTTCCATTTGAAGCCTCTAATAATGTACCATTTGGCCTACCTCCATTCGCAGTTCCAAATTCGAATAGTATTTGATAAGATTTTGCAACTAAATCATATTCGAACAGAACCCCTGAATTGTTTAGTTTACCTTCTGATGTCATCCCATAAAGCTTTCCATTTGAAGCCTGAATAATTCCACCAAGTGGTAAACTCCCAGAGATATAACTAGTAAATTCATAAATTGCTTTATACTCATTTGTGGAATCATTGTATTCAAACAATACACCATCACCTCTCCGCCCTCCATCTGAAGTCAAACCATAGAATTTACCGTTGGTCGCTTCACATATTTTAGAGTAATAAGGTTCTTCTCCTTTATTAAATTCAAAAGAATGAACATTGGTTAAATTATTTCCAAAAGAATCTGTTTTGTATATGGTACCCGCTCCAAACTCCCCTCCTTCTGAGGTCATCCCCCACATCTCGTATTTTTGAGCAAAAATGCATGTTGAAAAGAATATTAGAGTAGGTAATAAGATTAATTTCAGTCTAGTTCTCATAAGTAATAGTCGTTTTTCTATTCAAAAGTCAATCAAACAAATATACAGAGGATTTAAGATTCATTAACAATGTGGGCGCAAAAAAAACGACCCTCCCAAGATGGAAGAGTCGTTAGTATATATTTATGATTTATAATGTTAGTTCTTCACTACCTTCCGAACCACCTTTTCTCCATTGCTCATAATTAAGTGAATGAAATAGATACCTTCCGATTCTCCTAACTCTACCTCAACTTGATTGGCAGATTGGTGAGTACTTTCTTTGATGAGCTTTCCATGTACATTGTACACTTGAGTGGTGAAAGCACCATATAGCCCACCTAAAGATAATGTGATATTGCTGTTGGTTGGGTTGGGAAATACTGCAAGGTTGGTGCTGAGATGATTTTCAGAAATGCCGACTACTGTAATTGGATAGCAGGTGGAAGTATCCACACAACCATTTGAAGTAATTTCTACTGCATAATTTCCTATTGCAGTTGCTGTAAACAATTGCCCTGTTTCATTCGGGATGATTGCATAGTTGTTGTTGCAATCTAACCATTGGTAGGTGGCTCCAAAAGCATTTGCGGCAAGTGTTGTTGGACCAAGGGTTGCGACAGTGTTGTTTATTTTACTAACGGTTAGGTTTATGGTTAAAATACTATCGCATCCATTATTAAATAAGGTATCTGAATAAACTCCTGAATTTGTCCAAATGTATTTTCCACTTGGGGAAGTATAGCTTTTACATTGATTAACAGTGTTGAATACTCTTGTTATTCCGCAGTCTTTTGCTTTTACTAGTCTTCCCATGGGATAACTTCCAGTACTTGCACTATCAAAATTATGTTTCACTTGAATAGTATTCAAGACATAATCATATTCATACACTACTCCTTGATTATTGGTACCACCAAATTTAGTAGTGCCAAACAATTTTCCATGCTTTAATTCTGCTAATCCATCTTCGGGGTTTGCACCGTTGATGCTATCAAAATCTAACTTTTTTGTAAACAAATTAAGGGTTGGATTGTATTCAAATATTACACCTTTATCATTTGCTCCTCCAGAATTGGTTACGCCATAGAATTTGTTATTTCCTGCTAAAACTAATTCTCCAACAGGGTTTTTACCATCTACACCATTAAAAAAATGCATATTTGAATACAAGTTTGTTACAAGGTCATATTTAAATAAATAACCAAACCTATTAGAAAACCCATCTTGAGTATTCACTCCATAAAGAGCACCAATTGGGCCTTCTATTAAAGATAATGATTCTATTGTTGGTTGGAAATTATGAATTATATTCTGAGTACTTGTACTAATATCATATTCAAAAATAGTCGTCCGAAAAGGGGCTGAGGCATTCGTATTCCCAATCCCATAAAGTTTTCCATTTGAATGATGCAAAAGTGAGTACTTTCTAAAAGGAGCAGGCTGTCCTATAGTGCCAAATGTATAAAGAGTTATCATTGTGTCTAATGTATAATCATACCTAAACAATGAGACAAAATAGGGAGTTCCGCCTTTCAATGATAATCCATATAAGAAACCATCATTGATATTGATCAAGTCACCCACTGGATGAAATCCTCTTGGTAAAATATCATAGGAAGCGTCATATTTAATAGTCAACTTTAAACTCCTTGGATTAAATTCAAAAAGTGTCCCTCCATCATTGTATCCTCCTTCAAATGATAATCCATATAAGTTCCCGTTATCTGCATAGGTTAATTTTCCAGTAGGATTAACAATCTGATTATCATAACCAAAATCAAGTAATTTTTGAAATAAATTGGTATTATAATCATACTCATATAGAACTCCATTTAAATTTGCTCCTCCAAAATTAGACGTTCCTATTAAACTACCATTTGAGCTCTGTATTAATGTCCCCATATGTGCTGATCCTTGTTGACCAGTAAAATCAATTTTAACAGTATATAAATTAGTCAAGTAGTTATAATTAAAAATTACGCCATTTAAATTTGCTCCTCCACGGGAAGTAACTCCATAAAGGTCTCCATTTGTCGTCTCTACTAATCCACCCCTTGGCCCTGTACCACTCCCAGTTCCGGTATATAAATCAACTTTTTTGTTTAGGACATTAGTTGCAATATCATACTCATATAGAACACCTTTATCATTAGTTCCTCCTTCAGAAGTTAGCCCATACAACTTACCGTTAGTTGCCTGAATAAGACCTTCGTACGGCTTCGAACCATTAATGCTTGACCTAAACTCAACTTTAGAAACTAAGGTGTTCGATAAGATAACATACTCAAATATATTACCATGTGAAAATGTTCCTCCATCTTTAGTAACTCCATATAAATTTCCATTTGAAGCTTCTAACAAACTACCGTAAGCTCCGGATCCATTTATTCCCGTAAAATCAACCTTTTTAGTATAAGTATTTGAAGTGATATCGTATTCAAACAATACTCCTAAATTAGATGCACCTCCAGCAACAGTCAGACCATACAATTTCCCATTCGAAGCTTCTATTAAAGAGCCATTGGGCTTGGAACCATTTGCACTGCTAAAATCTGATTTTTTAAGAAAAGTACTTGTATTTAAATCATACTCAAAGATGATACCCTCGTTATATGCACCTCCTGAAGAAGTCATTCCATAAAGTTTGCCACTAACAGTCTGAATTAAACTACCTAAAGGGTATCCCCCCAATAAATAACCATCAAAATCATAAATCGTTTTATATGCGTCATTTTGATAGTCATATTCATAAATTACACCATAATTATACTGTCCTCCCTCCTTTGTTAGTCCATAATACTTGCCGTTTGCGGCTTTACACAACTTAGAGTTATTAGGGAATTTACCTTTATTATTACCAATTGAATATAAAGTTTTCGTATTTCCTCCATTAGTATCTGTCTTAAAAATTGTACCTAAATCAGAATCTCTACCTTTTGATGTAGTACCATAAAAATTAATCTGTTGCCCAAAGACCAAAGTCGCCAATTGAAAAAAGGCAATTAAAAGTAGAATTCTAGTCCTCATAAGTAATAGTTTTTTCTATTCAATAGTCAATCAAACAAATATACAGATGATTTAAGATTCCTTAACATAATGGGCGCAAAAAAAAACGACCCTCCCGAAATGGAAGAGTCATTTGTATAAATTTTATGTGGTTCTCTTTTTAATAGGCTATCAAGTCCAACAAATCCGCTTCAAACTGATTCGATGCCAAGAAGTTTTTCTCCAAAATTGGATTAAACGGAATCGCTGAATCCAAACTTGCGCATCGTTTTACTGGAGCATCTAATTGAGTGAAGCAGTTCTCCATAATCAATGCAGAAATGTCGGAAGCGATTCCTCCACTGATTACATCTTCTTGCAGAACAATAACTCTTCCTGTTTTATTCACCGATGCGTAGATGGTTTCTGTATCTAACGGACTCAAGGTTCTTAAATCGATCAAGTCGGCTGAAATCTCTGGGTGCTTTTCCAAAACGGCCAATGCCCAATGCACGCCCATTCCGTAGGTAATGATAGAAACTTGTGTTCCTTCTTTTACGGCTCTTGCTTTCCCGAAAGGTATGGTATAATATCCTTCAGGTACTTTTCCGCTCAAACTTCTGTACAAGGCTTTGTGCTCAAAAAACAGCACCGGGTTCGGATCTTCGAAAGCGGTCAACAACAATCCTTTTGCATCTTCAGGGAAAGCTGGATAAACCACTTTTAAGCCCGGAGTGTGCGTAAACCAAGCTTCATTACTCTGAGAATGATATGGACCTGCTGCCACTCCTGCTCCTGTTGGCATTCTAACGACTACGTCTGCATTTTGTCCCCAACGGTAATGGATTTTCGCTAGATTATTAACGATTTGATTGAATCCTTCGGTCACAAAGTCGGCGAATTGCATTTCCATCATGGCTTTCTTTCCTTTTATGGACAACCCCAAAGCGGTTCCGACAATAGCCGATTCACATAATGGTGTATTTCGAACTCTTTCTTTTCCAAATTGTGCTACAAATCCATCTGTAATCTTAAATACACCGCCATATTCTGCGATGTCCTGCCCCATCAACACCAAGTCGTCATGTTTTATCATGGCTTCTCTTAAGCCGTCTGAAATAGCATCAATCATTCTTTTCTCTACCACTTCACCAGTTGGATCAGTTTCCTGAAAATCAAATGGCGCATACATATCTGCCAGCTCAGTTTCAGTATTAGCTACTATATCGTCTTCCGCATAAGCCATTGTAAGCCCTTCTTCTATTTCATTCTTTATTTCCAATCGCAGGAGGGCCTCTTGATCAACATCCCATACGCCAATCAATTCCAAATATTCTCTATATCGGTCTACCGGATTCTTGGTTTCCCATTCCTCAAACAATTCATTGGGTACGTATTTCGTTCCTGATGCTTCTTCATGTCCACGCATTCTAAAAGTCATGCATTCCACCAATATTGGTCGAGGATTTTCTCGCATCGATTCAGCCAATGACTTTACTGTAGAATAAACGTCCAATATGTTGTTTCCTTCTACTTTAACAGCTTCCATTCCATAACCAATCCCCTTATCGATAAACTGCTGACATTTAAACTGCTCCGAAGAGGGTGTAGATAATCCATAACCATTATTTTCTACGATAAACAATACTGGTAAATTCCAGACAGCGGCTACATTCAACGATTCATGAAAATCTCCTTGACTAGCTCCACCATCACCTGTAAAAACAGCTGTCACTTCTTTCTTTCGATCTAATAAACTCGCTAATCCTATTCCATCGGCTACACCCAATTGCGGTCCTAAATGAGAAATCATACCTACAATTTTGTAATCATTGGTCCCAAAGTGAAACGAACGATCTCTTCCTTTGGTGAACCCGCTCATTTTACCCTGAAATTGAGCAAAAAGACGATTCAACGGAATACCTCGAGAAGTAAAAACTCCTAAATTTCTATGCATCGGGAGGATGTATTCTTCAGGGTTAAGGGCTAAAGTTGTCCCCACAGAAATAGCTTCCTGACCGATTCCTGAAAACCATTTTGAAATCTTGCCTTGACGCAACTGCAACAACATTTTTTCCTCTATCATTCGTGGCTTCAGTAGGTTTTTATACAACTCCTTAAGTGTAGAGTGTGGAATGTCTTTATGATCAAAAAGTAAGCCCATTGTGTTGAGTTTGGTATATTAAAAGCAATCAAAGTTATGTGAATTTAGCTAACTTTGGAGAAATCCATTAGCTCTTTTCAACAAAATGACTTTAGAAACTATCGGAATATTTTCACTACTTATTCTTGCTATTTTTTATTTGATATATAATTTTAGAAATCAAGTTAAATCGCACAACTGTGATAAATGCGGATTAATGGAAATGAAAAAGCAAAGCGATCTAATCAACAGAAAAGACTAACCCCCTTTTATGCCATTAAAAAAGAAAAATAATCGAATTGAAAATCGGCTGAGAATTATATTAAGCGCTGCTATCCTGCTTTTGATAATACTGTCCATCGTTTCATATAGAAGTCTAAATTCCTTTAAAGTAAAGAGTGCTTGGGTTGCTCACACTTCTGAAGTATTGTTTAATGTGCAGCGATTGTTAGTGGAATTGAAAGATGCTGAGAACAATCATCGTGCGTACTTAGTTTCTGAAGACGAAACATTTAGACGTCCATACATTAACTCCAAAATTGGAGTGATGGAATATTACAATGAGTCTCAAGAATTGACCAGAGACAATAGCAAACAACAAAAGCGCTTCAAGCAGTTATTGACATTAATAGACAAATGGTATGCTTTAGTTGAAGATATCCACATCGCTAAAGAAGATAGTATCCTCAATAAGGCTATGATAAAAACTTCACTGAAACGGGAGATCGATGTGATGGAAAATATTCAATCCATCATCAGCTTAATTGAGGAAACCGAAGAGAATCTGCTAAAAAAACGTAATAACGATGTTGACATTGCCTTAGAAGAAAACTATTTAATTATTTCAATTTTTGCGGCTTTAACCCTTATTATCATCCTTCTAGCCTATTTGCACTTTATTAGAGATATTCAATTAAGAAGTGCTTTAGAGGATCAATTGCAAGAATCCATTCATCGATTGAGCCAAACCAACCAAGAATTAGAGCAGTTTGCTTATGTCGCTTCACACGATTTACAAGAGCCCCTGAGAAAAGTGATTTCATTTTCCGATATTATTTTAAGAAAGCACGCTGAGCAGCTTGATGAAAAAGGTCGCACTTATTTTGATCGAATGATTAATTCTACGGAGCGAATGCAGACATTGATTCAGGATTTATTGAACTTTTCACGCTCTACCCGAAACATTGGAGATCGAAAATCGATTAAAATCAACAATCTAATTAATGAAGTATTGGAAGATTTAAGTGAATCTATCCACGAAGCGAAAGGAAAAGTAAAATTGAAGTTAACAACGGAGACGACAATAAATGGAACTCCAGTTCAATTGCGCCAATTGGTTCAAAATATTATTTCTAACGGGATTAAATACCGTAAAAAGGATACCAATCCAGTGTTAAAAATAAAAACTAAGATTATTCCTGCTGTAAAATTAGAACAGAAAATACCCTTATTGGTAAGTGAAGAATTTATAGAGATAACTATCAATGATAACGGTATTGGGTTTGATGAGCAATACTTAGACAAAATTTTCACTATCTTCCAAAGACTGCATGGCCGTTCTGAATATAGTGGAACGGGTATTGGTTTAGCCATCTCAAAACGCGTGGTAGAAAACCACAATGGATACATTACTGCTAAAAGTGAAGTCGGCAAAGGCAGCACTTTCTTTATATATTTACCAGTTGAAACAAAAGCCTAAGCGTTGAATAGTCTCTATCTTCACCATTCATTACTTTTAATTAAGCGAATTGGTATTGCTCTTTTATTATTTACTCTTTTAAGAATAACCTTTTTAGTTTTTAATTACGCTTATTTTTCTGCTTATGATTACAGGGTGTTTATAGGTGGTATTCGTTTTGATATAGCAGCAATTGCTTACACTTATTTACCTTTCATTCTTGGCTCTATTCTGCCACTAAAGTTGAGAAATAAGCGCAGTTATCAACAAGTATTAAAAGCACTTTTTTTGTTCTCAACAGTGGTTTGTGTTTTGGTTTCAGTCATAGACATGGCCTACTTTCCTTTTACCTTAAAGCGCACCACTGCTGATATATTAGATTTTGTAACAACCGGAGATGACACCTTAAGGCTAATTCCTCAGTTCCTACTCGATTATTGGTATTTAGGGATTGTATTCGTCGCTTTTTTATGGTTAATCAATTGGACCTACAATAAAACCTTGTCCAACTTTGTTCCTGAAACAAAATTTTGGACCCAATGGTTGTTGTTTGTTCTCTGGCTTGGAATAGCTGTTTTAAGCAGCAGAGGTGGTTGGCAGTTACGCCCTATCACATCCCTTCAGGCAAGTCAATATTCTAATGTGCAAAATGTTCCTTTGGTTTTAAATACTCCCTTCACCATTACTAGAACACTATTTAAGGCTCAAATCACTGAAGTGAACTATTTTGATGACAAAGAGCTTACTCAAAGATTTAACCCTGTCCAATACTATAAAGCGGACACTAACCTAAGACCAAACATTGTCTTGATTATTTTGGAAAGTTTCTCTAAAGAATACATTGGCGGATACCACAATGGTAAGGGTTATACTCCATTCTTGGACTCATTAATGGAGCACAGTATAGTATTCGACAATGCCTTTGCTAACGGTAAAAAGTCTATAGAAGCCCTACCTTCTATCCTGGCGGGATTACCAAGCCTAATGGATAGTCCATACATAACTTCCGGGTATAATAATAATTCTATTCAAGGAATAGGAACACTGCTTTCTGAATTAAATTATTCCAGTAGTTTTTATCATGGTGGAACTAACGGAACCATGAGTTTTGACGCATTCGCACAAATGTCTGGAATCGAAAAATATTATGGGCGAAAAGAATACGATAATGAAGCAGACTATGATGGAAACTGGGGAATTTTTGACGAGCCATATTTTCAATATTTCGCTAAAGAGTTGAGTGAAAAAGAAGAACCCTTTTTCTCTACTATATTTAGTTTATCCTCTCATCACCCGTACACCATTCCTGAACAACATCAAGGAAAATTTCCAAAAGGTATCCTTGAAGTTCATGAGAGCGTAGGATATTCAGATTATTCCCTTAAAAGGTTTTTCGAAACCGCTCAAAAGATGCCTTGGTTTGAAAACACAGTTTTTGTAATTACAGCTGATCACACCGCTCAATCTATTCGACCAAAATATTTGAATCGACTAGGGATATTCAGTGTACCATTAATCATATATAATTGGAAAAATGGGCCATCGATTGGCCATTACCAACCTGTAACTCAACATGCAGATATTTCTCCCATTTGTCTTGAAATAGCCAACTTTGATGGAAAAGCACTCAATTTTGGAAACTACCCCTTAGACTCAACAAATCAGCATTTTGCAGTCAACTATCTAACAGGCGTATATCAATTAATTGAAGAGGATTACTCGCTACATTTTGACGGAGAAAAAACGATTGGACTTTATCACTTCCCTTCGGATACCACTCTTGTTAACAATTTAATGAAAATTGAAAATAAACAGAGGGATAAAATGGAAAAACAGTTGAAGGCAATAATTCAACAGTATAACCACAGAATGATAACAAATGAACTTTCCTTAAAGAAATAGTCTTTAAATTTGGGGTTCTAAAATTTAGCCCTTGTCCGTATCGCTCTCAAAATATAAGTTACTTTTCATTATCAATCCTAACTCAGGTGTTCAGTCCAAAGACAAAGTTATTCAACTGATCGAAAAACACTTAGACCATTCAAAATTTAACTATCAGGTGATCTATACGGAACACCCGAAACATGCGGTTACCTTAAGTAAAGATGGTGTATTAAATAAGTTAGATGCAGTAATTGCCGTTGGCGGGGATGGATCAGTAAATGAAGTAGGTCAAGCCTTAATTCATACCAATACTGCCTTAGGAATTTTGCCATTTGGCTCAGGAAATGGCTTAGCACGTTCGCTCAAAATCCCAATGGATACCGTTGAGGCGATAAAATGTATTAATCGTTTTAAAAGAAAACGCATAGACACCGCTACAATCAATGGAGAACCATTTTTAGGAACTGCAGGTTTAGGGTTTGATGCGCATGTCGGATGGAAATTTTCAGAATTTGGTCAAAGGGGCTTTTTCTCTTATATGAAAGTAACAGCTAATGAATTTTACAAGTTCATCCCAGACCAGTACACCATTGAGGTTGATGGTAAAAATATTGAATCCCATGCATTTCTAGTCAGCTTTGCCAATTCTTCTCAATACGGCAATAATGCGTGGATAGCTCCTTCTGCTGAAATCGACAATGGATTAATATCAGTATGTGTACTTGAACAATTCCCCGCGTTAATGGTACCTGATATGATTTTCAAGCTCTTTAGTAAACAGTTGGAGAAGTCGAAGTACTATAAAACATATAAAGGAAAAGAGATTAAGATAAAGCACCATAGAGACATCGCCCACATTGATGGAGAACCCATAAAAGTCAAGGAAGATTTAGTCATAAAAGTGCTTCCTTCTTCTCTGGATGTGATTTGCTAGCAAAAGGCTTATGTTCCGCCTCGGTTAAATGTGAATTAAATGTAGATAAGGAATTAAACCACCCTGCGTTCTATTTTGGACTTTTTATCGAATTATAAAAGGTTATCACCGTAATCGAAGCCTGATTTTTATGAGCTTCTAACTATTCTATTGGACTTTCTGTTAATAGAGAGGTAACAAATTCTGCAGTTAATGGCTGCGACTTTGCCTTCTCTCGAATGGTATCAAAATTGTACCTAAAATCACATCCTTCTTTGTATGCACTGCATCCATAAGCTGTTTTTCCTTTGATTACTGTCCCTGTGTTACATTTTGGGCATGCTAGAATAGTAGGCTTGTTTGGGGTTACAGTCGACTTCTCTCCTTTCTTTTCTTCCAATACCAGTTGAAAATCATCACTAAATCTTACCAAACCCTCTTTTTCTCCGTCAGAAGTTTTAAAGCCTTTTAAATTGACGGTACTTCCTTTTTGCAACAACCGTAAATATTGCTTTTCAGATATCTTCTTTCCTTCAAATGAAAAGGGCAGTATAAAATGACATCCACTTTTATAGCGACTACAGCCATAACTTGAATTTCCCTTTAATAAAGAACCCTCTTGGCACTTTGGACATGACTGCCCAACAATTGCAGTCTTTTTAGATGGTGCATCGAGTTTTGTAGAATCATCTTCTGTAGAATGAGATATTTTTGTATTGATTTGTTCCATTCGCACCTCGTAGACCAGATGATGTACCATATTCTTCATGTTATTCACGAACGAGCTAGCATGAAATTTACCTTTTTCGATTTCTTTTAACTGTTTTTCCCACTGACCAGTCAATTCTGCAGAGGTTAATAAATTATTCTTAATAATTTCAATCAGTTGTATTCCGGTTTCCGTTGGCAGAATTTGCTTTTTGTTTCGTTCAATGTATTTCCGTCTAAACAGCGTTTCAATAATATTTGCTCGAGTAGAAGGTCTACCGATCCCATTTTCTTTCATTAATTCACGCATTTCTTCATCGTCCACTTGCTTACCGGCGGTTTCCATCCCCCTTAGCAAAGTAGCTTCCGTATATTGGTTAGGCGCTTTGGTTTCTTTTTCCAAAAAGGTAGGTTCATGCGGCCCTTTTTCTCCTTTTTTAAACATGGGTAGTTCATCTTTCTCTTTTTTGTCTTTGCTTTCTGCTGTTTCAAAAACAACCCTCCACCCTTTTTCTAAAATCACTTTTCCCGTCGTTTTAAAAGGCACAGTATCTACTTTTCCTGAAACGGTGGTATTCGCCACTGAGCAATCCTCATAAAAAACAGCGATAAATCGTTTAACTATAATGTCGTATACTTTTAAATAATTGCCATGTAAAGGAGCTTGTATTCCCGTAGGAATCAATGCATGATGGTCAGTTACTTTATTATCATTAAACACTTTTTTTGACTTCCTTAATTTTTTCCCAAGTAACGGCTGTGTTAAAGATTGGTAGGCGGTCAATTTTTCTAATATTCCAGGCGCTTTTGGGTATATATCATTGGGCAAAAATGTCGTGTCAACTCTTGGATAAGTGATCACTTTCTGCTCGTATAATTTCTGAGCTATTTTTAAGGTTTCATCCGCTGAAAGTCCAAATTTATTGTTGCAATAAACCTGTAATCCTGTCAAATCAAACAATTTAGGAGCATACTCTTTCCCTTTTTTCTTGGTAATTGCAAGCACTTCGAAGTCATTCTCTTTTACCACATTAGCAAAAGCTTCACCTTCCTCTTTCTTCAAAAACTTACCTTCTTCACAATTGAACAGCGTCTCTCTGTATACGGTTTGTAATTCCCAAAAGGGTTTAGGTTGAAAGTTTTGAATTTCTTTGTATCTATTGACAATCATTGCCAATGTGGGGGTTTGTACCCTACCAATAGACAATACCTGCTTATAACCGCCATATTTTACAGTATATAATCTTGTGGCATTCATCCCCAACAACCAATCTCCAATGGCTCTAGAAAATCCGGCATAGTATAGATTGTCATACTTTTCAGCTGGTTGTAGATTTTCAAAACCTTCCTTTATCGCTTCTGTTGTCAAAGAAGAAATCCATAATCTTTTGACTTCACCTTTATATTCTGCCTGCTCTATTACCCATCGTTGAATTAGCTCTCCCTCTTGCCCGGCATCACCACAATTGATCACTACAGTAGCAGTCTCAAATAATTTTTTGACAATTTCAAACTGCTTTTTGATTCCTGAATTATTGACAACTTTCGTTTTAAACTTATCAGGAAGCATTGGGAGATAACTGAGGTTCCAACTTTTCCAATGAGGTTCATAATCATTGGGCTCAAACAAGGTACATAGGTGTCCGAAAGTGTAAGTAACCACATAACCGTTTCCTTCATAATACCCATCGTGCCTATTATTTGCGCCTAAGACATTGGCAATTTCACGAGCTACACTAGGCTTTTCTGCTATACAAACTTTCATCTGAAACAAAAATAGTCAAAATTGAAGAAGGGCATTCATAGGAAATGAGCGTATAATAACTACTTTAATAGCAATTCAGTTGCTTGATTTTTAAATTCTTAATTTATAGATATTTTTATAGATTCAGTGTGATTTTAAAAAAGTTTCAATTAATATTGCAGGGCTTACTTCTTGAAAATTAGAAAGCCAACTATCATTTATAAATATTTATTATCTCCATCTGCTGACTTATGAAAAAAATAATTATTTCTTTACTTCTGTCCCTTTTTACTTTATCCATTTGCTTTTCACAAGATACTATAACATTAAAAACAAGTGAAGACATAAAAGCGAAAGTACTTGAAGTATCACCAACAGAAATAAAATACAAAAGATTTGATAACCTTGAAGGACCTGTTCATATCGTTTTAGTAGCTGATGTTTTAATGATTCGTTATGAAAATGGTACAAAAGGGATATTCAATGTAGAAAAAGCCGAACCATCTACTACCACTGCTGAAACTACCGTTTCAACTGAAAATCTTTTTTATAAAGGGCAAAATGATGCTGTAAGATATTATAACGGCTACAAAGGGGCAGGCACTGGTACTTTAGTAGTTAGTCTGCTGTCACCAATTGCGGGATTAATTCCTGCAATCCTTTGTTCAGCATCTGCACCTAAAGAACGGAACCTTAACTACCCCGACGCTCAATTAATGAGCAAGGACGAATACTATACAGGCTATAAATTCAAAGCCAAAAAAATCAAGCAAGGAAAGGTTTGGACCAATTGGGGAATTGCTTTAGGAGTAAATGTATTTCTAATTTTAGCCTTAAGTTCAGGGCAATAACATCTCATTTACCCAGAGACCTGGAATACAACATTTAAAAATCTACCGTGTATTGCGTTTACATCTGTTCAACTTTGAGCTGAACTCTATCGCCTAATCGTTAGATTTGTCAGTTCAAAAGGAATTTTCATGGCCTCTAACTTCAATCAAATCATTAAATCCAATTTACACCCTAGAAATAAAAATAGAGAACAATATGATTTGGAGGCATTAATCAAGGCCTTTCCTGAGTTAAAAAAATCTATTTCTCCCAACAAATATGGCGTGGATTCAATAGACTTTTCAAATCCTAGAGCTGTAAAACTATTAAACAAAGCACTACTCCAACACTATTATAAAATTCAGAATTGGGAATTTTCCGATGACAATTTATGTCCTCCTATCCCAGGTAGAGCTGATTATATCCACTATATAGCTGATTTGTTAAAGAATAGCCCTCAAACTAACATCAACAAGAACCAACAGATAATTGGAGTAGATATCGGAACAGGAGCCAGTTGCATATATCCAATAATTGGAGTTGTAGAATACGATTGGCAGTTTATAGCAACAGATATCGACTCCAACTCCATTTCTTCTGCTCAAAGAATAATTGACGCCAATCCCATCTTGAAGGATAAAATAGAGTGCCGTATTCAATCTAACTCCAATCATATTTTTGAAGGAATTCTCAACCAAGAAAAATCCATCGATTTCACAATGTGTAACCCTCCTTTTCATGCCTCCATTGCTGAGGCAAAAAAGGGAACACTTCGAAAAGTAAAAAACTTATCAGGTAAAAAAGTAAAATCTCCTGTTCTAAATTTCTCGGGCAATCTGAATGAACTGGTCTTTAAAGGTGGAGAATTCCAATTTATTGCAAATATGATTCATGAAAGCCAACTATTTTCTAAGAATGTAACTTGGTTTACCACTTTGGTTTCAAAAGAATCTAACCTAAAAGGCATTTATAAATTATTAAAGCAATCAAAAGCTAAGGGCATCAAATCCATTAACATGGGAACGAGAAACAAAACAAGTAGAATAATCGCATGGAGTTATAAAAAGTAATTCCGACCCAATGTATCCTGACCTACCCGAACAATAATAATACTTTTCGTATACTATTAATTTTACCTTAAACTATAAATCTAAAGACCTATGATAAGACTTCAAGCAATTGATTTCCCTGCCGACTGTAAAGTGATTCATCATGACTTTTACACGTATGATCCAGTAAATAATTTCAATGAGTCTGATAATCTAGATTACCTATACGAAGACCTTTTGCAATGCAAATTTGAAGAAGACGATATGATCATTGATTTAGGATGGTATGGCAATATTGCTGACAATCAGGGTGAGTTTAAAATTCAAATGATTCAAAATGAAAATTGGGAAATTCCCTTCAAGGTATTTCACTCAAAGTCGGTACATGAAATAAAGGAAATATTAATAAAAGTTTTAGAGTATTATACAAGTACTAAGACTAGCCCTGAAACTTAATTATTCTAAACTCTCCCTTTCTCCAACTACTCTTTTTTGAGTTGGCTTCAATCATAAATTCATACAGTACAACTTATTTTAAGCTAACGCATTTAGAGTCTATCTTGATGTTTAGACTAATTGTATCTTTGCTTGTAAAACGATACAGAAATCACAGCTATAAATATGAAAGAAAACATCGAGAATATAGAGTTACGATACCTTACTTTAGATGATTATAAGGACTTGAAAGAAGTAATGATTGAAGCTTATTCCACAATGCCCAATTCTTACTGGAAGGAGTCTCATATCGGATCATTAATTAAGAAATTTCCGGAAGGACAAGTCATAATTAAAATAAATGGAGAACTAGCAGGTTGTGCACTTTCCATTATTGTGGATTACGACAAGTTTGATGAACACCATACCTACAAAGAAATTACTGGAAACTATACTTTTAAGACACACGATAATAAAGGTGATATCCTTTACGGAATTGATGTATTTATTAAATCTGAGTATAGAGGACTAAGACTTGGAAGACGACTGTATGACTACAGAAAAGAATTGTGCGAAGAGCGCAACCTTAAAGGAATCGCGTTTGGTGGTCGAATTCCAAATTATCATAAATATGCTGACCAACTCACACCAAAAGAGTATATCGAAAAGGTGAAACGAAAAGAAATTCACGATCCTGTTTTGAATTTTCAAATGTCCAATGATTTTCATCCTTCAAAAGTCTTAAAAGGTTACTTAGAAGGAGACGAAGCATCCAATGAATTTGCCGTTTTATTGGAATGGGATAATATCTATTATGAAAAGAAGAAAACCGTTGCCTTTACACAAAAGAAAGTCATTCGTTTAGGGTTGATTCAATGGCAAATGAGGCTATATAAAGACTTAGAAGAATTGATGCAACAAGCGGAATATTTTGTAGATGCGGTTTCAGGTTACCGATCTGACTTTGCCTTATTTCCTGAATTCTTTAATGCGCCATTGATGGCTGAAAACAATCACTTATCAGAACCTGAAGCCATCCGTGAATTGGCCAAGCATACACCTGAAATTGTGAAACGTTTTTCTGAATTAGCAATATCCTACAACATCAATATCATTACAGGCAGTATGCCTGAAATCAAAGATAATTTACTCTACAATGTGGGCTATTTGTGCAAACGAGAAGGAACTGTAGAAAGGTATGAGAAAATACATGTTACCCCTGACGAAGCCAAGGTATGGGGAATGCAAGGTGGCCATGAATTAAAAACCTTTGACACCGATTGTGGAAAAATTGGAATTTTAATTTGTTATGATTCCGAATTTCCCGAGTTAAGTCGATTATTAGCTGACGAAGGAATGGATATTTTATTTATCCCATTTTTGACCGATACCCAGAATGGTTATTCCAGAGTACGCCACTGTGCGCAAGCTAGGGCCATAGAAAATGAATGTTATGTGGCTATAGCAGGTAGTGTCGGCAACCTCCCTAAAGTTCACAATATGGATATTCAATTTGCTCAATCAATGGTTTTTACCCCGTGCGACTTTTCTTTTCCTGCCAACGGTATAAAAGCGGAAGCCACTACCAATACCGAGATGATATTGATTGCAGATTGTGACATTGATTTATTAAGAGAATTGAATCAGTTTGGAAGTGTTCGAAATTTAAGAGACCGAAGAAAAGATATTTTTGATTTAAGGAAAGTTAAGCCTTCCGATAATTAACACTAATAGCTGAACAATCAGACTAAGGCGCGATGAAAATTCCATTGCGCCTCTTTTATTTTGTTTGGCTTATACAGAATCACCACCGCACAAACTAAATAAGATGCTATTAATCAAACTATTGACACTGCAAATTGAAATTTCTAAACATTAATTAACTTCCTTAGGAATACAAAAAGGGAATAGTAGTTTTGCAGCATATATTTAGCATAATGATTATACTATGAATTGTCTATTAACGGGAGCAACAGGAATTGTTGGAAGTCACATACTTTTTGAATGGATCCGAAAAGCCATAGTTGATCAATCAGTGAATCATTTATATGTGATAATAAGAGACGGAAAAGTAAATGCCGAACAGCGGTTACTAGAGATACTAAAAGCTCCATCTCGTCCAGCTTTCTTAAATGATTACTCAATAGAGGCTTGCCTCGAAAAAGTTACTGTAATTGCCCATGATTTATCTACGATAGACAACCAAGTATTGAATCGCTATGATTTCGATGCGGTGATTCACTGTGCCGGCTCAACTAGTCTTTTGCATACCACTGAATCAAAGGAGAAAGTACACACCCAGAACTTATTAGTTACTAAACGATTGCTAGAAGAACTTCCATCAAAAGTGAATCGATTTCTTTACATCAGCACTGCCTATTCTTATGGCATTCAAAATAAGAAAGTAAACGATAGTATTGGGCAATATGAGGTTAAAAACTTCCGAAACCCATATGAACAATCGAAATACGAGTGTGAGCTATTTGTTAAAGAAACATGTGCTGCCAAAAAAATCAATGCTCAGATTCTTCGTCCGAGTATTATATGTGGTAGATTGTTGGATATACCATTCTTTGAAACACCAAAGTTTGATGTATTCTACTCATGGGCAATTTTTCTGGATAAATATGCGAGTAAGTCGTTAGAAAACTTTAGGATTTGGATTGACAAAAAAAGTGGACTGAATATCGTTCCTGTGGACTTCGTTTCTAAAGCAGTATTATATGCCTATTTAAACCCAGAAATTAAAGAGCTGAACATCGTTAACCCCAAACAAATCTTACACAAAGACTATGTAGGAGATGTTTTGGAATCTTTTAATATCAACACTTATGAGTACATCGAAGAAATGCCGGAGAACTTGAACATTTTTGAGCAATTGTACTACAAAAGCATAGGTGGACTTTTCGAGAAATATGTTTCTATTCCTGATTTACAGTTTCAACCAGACCAAATCTTAAAATTGATCGAGCAATTGAAACTGGACATTACCTTAGGCGTGCATGAAAACTTCATGAACTTGATTAATTTCTCAGTAGAAAAGAAATTTAGAAAGAGTTATTAAGAGTAGGAACCTCTTTCATCCAAAAAGCAACTTAAGTTTCTAATTTTAAGTACTCCCACTCTATTTATTGATTTTTTTCATTTATCTTCGAAGTTAGAAAAAACTATTGCTAAATGAAAACTACCATTTATTCGTTTTTAAACGACAACAAACGACTAATAAACGTTTTTGTGATTGATTTTGATATAATTAATAGTTTTATTGAAATAGAAAATTAACATTTTAAAATATGAATATGACGCACTCTGTGCGTCATATCCACTTGTTACCCACAAGCTGAAAACCCACCACACATTTAGCACATTTGGTTTTTTCCGACACAAAAGCCAATGCTGAAAAACCAAAAGAGCTAAATCACCCACCGTTCACAAAAATGACGATTTGCTGAAACTTTATTTAAGTATTTGCTTAAATAAGCAAACTATTCTTATCTTTGTTGCGTTTTTAATTCCAAAACAGGAAAATTATGGAAAACAATCAATCGTGTATCAGAGTGTATGCCGACAAGGTTCAGATAGACAACTGTCGGGAAATACTTCAAACCAATGACAAAGCATTCAGTCAACTGAGTGGACTATTAGCATTGGCAGGAAACGAAGTAAGGTTGAAAATCTTATTTCTTTTAGAAGAAGAAAACGAACTCTGCCCTTGCGACCTTTCAGACATTCTCGGAATGAGTATCCCTGCCGTTTCTCAACATCTCAGGAAATTAAAAGACAAAAACGTTATTGAAGGAAGAAGAGAAGGACAAACTATTTTCTATTCTTTAAAACAAGAGCAACTGACTTTGCTTCGACCATTTTTTAAACACATCATTAACAATTCAAAAAAGGAAACAGTATGAAAAACAAAAACAACAAACTTGTCGGAGCAGGAGTGCTTTCGGCAGTAGCAGCTTCACTTTGCTGCATTACACCTGTTTTGGCTCTTATTTCGGGTGCATCAGGAGTGGCATCCACATTTTCGTGGATGGAACCAGCAAGACCTTATCTTATTGGCATTACCGTTTTGGTTTTGGGTTTTGCTTGGTATCAGAAACTCAAACCAAGAACAGCCGAAGAAATCCAGTGCGATTGCGAAGAAGATGAGAAAAAGCCTTTTATGCAGACCAAAACATTTTTAGGAATTGTAACCGTGTTTGCAGCCTTGATGCTCACTTTTCCAAACTATGCACACATTTTCTATCCTTCAAATGATAACAAGGAAGTTATAATTGTCAATGCCTCAGACATTCAAACGGTAACTTTTGATGTCGAAGGAATGACTTGCAATGGTTGCGCTTCACACGTAGAAAATGATGTTAACAAACTACCAGGTATTGTAAACGTAGATGCAGTTTATGAAGAAGCAACTACCAAAGTAAAATTTGATAAATCAAAAGTAAGTTTGGTTCAAATTGAAGAAGCTATTAATGGCACAGGTTATAAAGTGGTCGGCAAGAAATAGTATTTTTTTGTATAACGTATTTAAGAATTTAATTAAATAATTATAAGATGAATAAAGAAATTATAAATCTCGACATATCGGGAATGACCTGTGACCATTGTGCCACAGGCATTGAAAAACTTCTTTCGAAGAACGAAGGCGTACAAGAAGCCAAAGTAAGCTATCCAAAAGCAACTTGTGAATGCTCTTTTGACCCTTCCAAAACCAGCAAAGAAGAAATTGTCAATACCATAAACGAAACAAAAAACTACCGTGTAAAAAATGAAATTTCAGAAAATGAAAATAGTAGCAACACCCAATTTGACCTCATAATAATCGGTGGTGGCTCGGCAGCATTTTCAGCATCTATAAAAGCCGAAAGTTTAGGTTTATCGACCTTAATGGTAAACGGTGGTTTGGACTTTGGCGGCACTTGCGTCAATGTGGGTTGTGTTCCTTCTAAAAATCTAATTCGTGCAGGCGAAACGGCCTATCACGCTACCCATTCTAACTTTGAAGGCATCCGACCGAAAGGCGTTGATATTGATTTTGCACAAGTCATTAAGGACAAGAAAAAATTGGTTGCTACACTGCAAGAGAAAAAATATTTGGATGTGGTAAGCGATTTTGAAAATCTGACTATGCTAAAAGGTTGGGCAAAGTTCATAGACAACAAAACCATTGAAGTGGATGGTAAAAAGTACAAAGCACTCAAATTTTTAATTGCCACAGGAGCTACTACCAATATTCCGAATATTGAAGGATTGGACAAAATCGACTATTTGACCAATGTTTCCCTTTTCGACTTGGAAGAGAAACCAGAAAGTCTGACCATTATGGGAGCAGGTTATATCGGATTGGAAATTGCAATGGCTTACAATCGCTTAGGCGTAAAAATTCGTATCATTGAGTTTACAGACCGAGTTTTACGGACACAAACGCCTGACATTAGCGAAGCATTGGAAACTCAAATGCAAAAAGAAGGCATTGAAATTTTACCGAATTTCAGAGCCGTGAAATTTGAGAGAAAAGAAAGCGAAACAATTATTCATTGCAAATGTCCTGATGGTTCATTTACGCAAATTGTAGAAAAAGGAAAAGTAGTGATAGCCACAGGAACAAAACCCCAGACAAGCCAATTAGGATTAGACAGAATAGGTTTGGAACTCACCAAAAGCGGACATATCGCTGTAAATGAAAAGATGGAAACCAATCTATCCAACATTTACGCAGCAGGAGACGTAGCTGACACCCCTGCATTTGTTTATACAGCAGCCTTTGAAGGAAAAATTTCTGTTGAAAACGCTTTCTCCGGAACAGAAAATAAAGCAGATTATTCTTCATTGCCTTGGGTGGTTTTTACCGACCCACAAATAGCAGGTGCAGGTTTGGACGAAGCACAGGCAGAAGCGAACGGCATTCCATTTGAAGTTTCCAAATTGGAACTCAAAGACGTACCGAGAGCCATAGCAGCAAATGACATAAGAGGTTTCATAAAACTCATTCGAAACACAGAAACAGACAAATTAATAGGTGCCAGAGTAGTCGCACCAGAAGGTGGAGAATTGATACAACAATTGAGTATGGCAATCAAATACGGAATAACTGTAAAAGATTTGGCAGACAGTTTCTATCCATACCTAACATTGGGAGAAGGAATAAAATTAGCAGCTATCACTTTCGGTAAAGATGTTTCAAAATTAAGTTGTTGTGCAAGTTAATCCCACCCAAAAGCCATACACATTTGCAATTCGCACCAACCATAACACCAGCCAAAAATTGCAAAAGAGTATGTCTTCGCCAACGCTGAAAACAAACAGAACGGAATAAAGCCAGTGGGTAACAATGTATATAAAAAATAGCGGTTTAGGTGCTAATCTGAACCGCTATTGTCTTAATTTAAGTACCTTGCTTTCCGAAAATTTAGTGCTTAAAATCCGCTACTTTTCATATACTAACCGTTAGCAGCAAGCTAAAAAATGAACAAACCAATAGAGATTAAGACGAAAACGAAATTATCGACTCTGATTATTTTAATCTTTGGTGGAATTGGGTTTTGTTTTCTTTCATACTATTTGACTTCAAAATCTCTCGAATCAGAGTATCCGCAGATTGCAGGACTTGTTCTCGGAGTATTCTTTGGAGCATTTGGACTACTCTCAATTTTCTCAATATGGCAACTTAAGAAATATGACTTTGATGGTGAAAAACTGACCGTAAAATCAATTTTCAATACTCCGAAGAAAGTCATTTATGTCAGGGACATTAAAAACTATAATGAAATCGAGAAAGAAAATAAATCGGGTAAATGGAACGACCTTACAATTTTCACTGACAAACAAAAAGAAAAGATTTCGTCCTCGACAATATCTAATTATCAACAGCTCAAACGGGCATTGACAAAAGGAATTCAAAGAGATGAATATTCTGAAAATCTTTGGTCTTATAAGGTCAACAAGCGCTTTGGTATTGGCTTTATAATCATTGGACTTTTATTTTCTATCGGCATGTTGAAAGTTTATTCGAAGAAAGATTTAGAAATCCAACCTGAACAGCTTACAACTATAAAAGCAACCGTTATTGAGACTCCAGAAATTGACAGGCGTAAAAGTTCGAGATGGATAAATTTGAAACTTGAAGAATATCCTAAGTTTAATTTCAAAATTTCAGGTATTCGATTCCATGCTGCTAATACAAATGAAATCGTGGCTGAAATTAAAGCAAATGACCAAATTGAGTTAGACATACTTAAAGACACTTACGACAAAAAAATAAGTCAGACTAAAGATTTGACCTTTATCGACAAGACTGTTAATTACAATCAAATCACAGTTAACGGTTTAAGGAAAGAAGACAAAACATTTTTGCTACTCGAAAACATAAATAAAGAACAAAAGGAAGATTCTACAGGATACGGATTTTGGATACTTTTTACAGTAGGAATCAAAATAACTTTGAGCGGAATCTATTTAATAACAAGAAAAAAGCCAGCTGCCAACAATGGCTAAAAAATCATAGCTGCCCTGCGGGACAGCAACGCTTTTTAGCCGGAACGTTGGCAAACATTGACTAAATTAGAACATTGATAAACTATAATGAATTAGAAGGAAAAACATTAGGCATCGCTTTTTGGCAAAAAAATGACCAAGGTGATGATGATGTTATTATGGCATCAGGTAGATGTTTTTTAATTGGCACAATGATTTACATGAGAATTGGTGAAATAGAAAAAGATGTGCCTATTTTAAAAGTTTGGGCAGACAGGATTGAGCCACTAGTAGATGAAAGTATTAAACGAATTTTCCATAATTCTGACTTTGGACTTTCGCTTGCTGTTGCTGATATGCCACAAGAGGCTGATATGAATTATTATAAGCCTTTAGGATTGAAAATATAAAAAAAAACGATTTGCCAACACGCTGTATAGTGCATTGTGGGTAAGGCAGTTGGTTAGCTTTTAATCTATTTGATAGTCGCAAAATCCGCTAGCGAATTTTGTTTTGGAGAGCAATTTACAAAACCGCCAAGCGGTTTTTGCTAAGTGCTAAACTGAAAATGTTATTTTTACCTAACCACAACGCACCATCCAGGAGCCGTTGGCGGGCATTACCTCATATGATTAAAAGATTACTTACTATATTTTTTGCAGCAGTATCAAGTTTTGGTGCTTTCTGCCAGCAAAATGACTTGGAGGGCTTTGAGAAATTCCTAGGGGATGAAAAGGTTGAAGCATTAAATATGCTTGAAGAGTCATTTGATGAATTCCTAGAATCGAATTTTCCCATTCAGCCTACAGAAAATGAAAAAATTAAGCAACTATTACAAATAATAAAAGAAACAGGAGAATTTGAAGAAAATTGGAAATTCAATTCTACTTTTAATCTACAAGTAATCAGAAAAGTTGAATCCAGTGGCCTAAGAAAAGAATTTTGGACTTACAATTATGAAGAGTATATACCTTATTATTATCATCAGTATCTAATTGATAGTATTAAGAATGAGAATCCCGATACTATCTTGAGGATTGATTCAAATCAAATACAAAGAATTTACAACTCAGATGAAGAGATACTAATCATTGAAAACCCTGATAGTATTGATGGAATGAGTTATAAAGAATGGTCGGATAGTTTATTAGACTTTAATTGGAGAGGTCAATTTACTTTTGCCATTGATAAATTCTCAATAAATGACTCTGTTATTTTAGAGTATTTAGATGCAAAAGAGGCAACAGGCAATATATCACCTTCTCTGATTGCAAGTGGCTTGCTTTATAGAGACCCCGACCTTTCTGAACCATTCGTAAAACGCATTATCCTCATGGAACTATACTATTTTATGATAAAATGGAACTTAGAAAATAAAAAAACGACCCGCTAACACTCTGTATATTGCATTGTGGATAAGGTAGTTTGGTTAACCTCTACTCTATTTGAGGGTCGCAAAATCCGCTTGCGGATTCGTAAAAATTAAAAAATTACAAAGCCGCTTCGCGGCTTTTGTTATTTAGTAAACTGAAAGTGTTAATTTTATCTACACCACAACAAACCATACAGAGGCGTTACCCAACATTTGACGAAACATTGAACATTATACTTCGAAATATAAATTGGACTAAAAAAAGCGGAATTCTGATAATCATAATTTGTTTGAGTGCTATGCTTTTGAAATATTTAGTTCAGCCTTATCGTGGAACTTGGATTTATCAATATGGGAGTATGATTTCATTGCTTGTATTCTATGGTTGCATTTTTTGGTCTTTAATAAATACCATTATTTTAATTAAAAAACATAAATCTGACTTTAAAAATAACCTGATTTGTATTTTTATAAGTGCAATTCCATTTCTATATATTGGAATTATGATGACAATTGCAATGACAAGAATTATAGATTAAATGAATATAAGTTTTGACCTTGACAGCACATTAATTCCAAACGGAAAGGAATTTGAAACTGAAAAAAGAAGCGGAATAGCAAAACTTCTTGGAATTGAGGAAATGCGAATAGGCACTCGTGAATTGATTTCTGATTTGCAAAATCAAGGTCACAAAATTCATATTTATACAACATCATTTAGAACTAAAAGAAAAATACGATTGACTTTAAAATATTATGGAATAAAAGTCAGCCGAATTGTAAACGAAAAAGAAAATCGAAAAGTTTTAAAATCTCGGAATATTAACTCATCCAAGTTTCCACCAGCATTTGATTTCGACTTGCATATTGACGATTTAAAAGGTGTTGGAATCGAGAGTGAAAGATTAAATTTTAAAGCAATTATTGTTGAACCGACTGATAAAAATTGGATTGAAAAAATAAAAAACGGAATAAAAAAGGTTGGGTAACAAGGTGTATAGCTCATTGCGGCTGAATTTCCCCTCAGAAATTCAATCTTATTCGCTATCTTTCGATTACGGCGGAAAATCATAGCCGATTTTCCGCAACGAGCCATACACAAAACCGTTGTAGAACATACTTACATTTTGACTTTCAAACAACATATTGCCTATTATCTAACTGAAAATTGTACTACTTCAGACCTACCAAAAATGGCCGTCACAGGTCTTTTAGAAGGTTTAGAAAGTGAATCATTGGTAATTCTCGCAGGTATGTCTGAATCTGATAATAAATTTCAACTTACTGAATACTTTGAAAATGCTATCAATGAGTTAAAAATCGAACTACCAGACAAAAGAACAGCCGCCATTGAACTCTCCCTATTTTACGCCCAAGAAATAATAGATAATAGATTAGATCCAATAGATGGATTGAGTAAAATAATTAGAAACTGCTTAAATAGCTATAACTTTTTCGATGAAAGCAATCCATATGCGATGGATAGTATACAATTCCACATTTTATATGGACTTTATTGGACGTATGATGATTTAAAAAATTCTGATAATCAATGGCAGAAGGACAAGTCAAATGAAGAGCTTATGCAAGAGACAAAGTCTGAAATCATTAAGGAAACTAGGATTTGGATTAGGAAAATAAAATAACGTGTGCTAACACGCTGTATAGTGCATTATGGGTAATGCAGTTTAGTGACTTGAGCAGCTATTTGTAAGCTCGCAAAATCCGCTAGCGGATTTTGTTTTGAAGGGCAATTTACAAAATCGCTCTGCGATTTTTACTAATTAGTTTTTAGCAATTTGTATCTTTACTTAACTCACAACAAACCATACAGTAAACGTTGTGAGCAATTCAAAATGAAAACAATTCTAATTATAATGTTTTGCTTAATTTCAATTGGACTATTTCCTCAACAAGGTGACCAGTTGTTTATCAAGGTTATTGATGAACTAAAAATTCCAATTGATACTTTAACGGCAACAGTATTATTTACGACAGGACAAAAAACTGTTTATAAAACAACTAACGGAAAATTTGACTTTGACATTTCGCCGGTGGATACGGCTATCATTATGTTTGAAAGAAATCGAGATTTTTATGGTGGAAAAGATGGAAGACTCAAACTTCCTGTTCAAACAATTAATAGCCGAGAAAGCAGAATAACAGTTGAACTTAAGGCGGCCGAAACAATAAATCATAGATTTTACAGACTAGACCTCAATAAAACTTTTTCAGCGAATGATATTTTAAACCTTCCTGATACTATTTCTTTTTATGACTATCCTGGTAAATTCTATCATCAGAAAAAGTTCTATGTCCAAATGGATTCAATTGACTCAGACATTTATACTTTTAGACTAATTGACCCCCTTAGAAAAATACTTATTCAAGAAGCAGACTACAATAAAAGGTTGACTGTGAAATTGAAGGAAAATGATTCAGTAACACTAACATTAGGTGAAAAGCAGAAAGACTATTATGTAATTGGATATAAGACTTACAGAGGGTTTGAATGGCGGCTTATAAATGAGGAAAAATAAAAAACTGCTCACAACACGCTGTATTGTGCATTGTGGGTAGAACAGATTGGTTGGCTTTTACCCTATTTGATGGTCGCAAAATCCGCTAGCGGATTTTGATTTGAAGAACAATTTACAAAACCGCCAAGCGGTTTTTGCTAAGTGCTAAACTGAAATAGTATCTTAACAAAGGTACATGAAAAATGAAACCAGTACAAATGGATAGATTTATTGAAAATATTGACAAACAAATAGAATATAATCAGGGCAAGAATATTGTTCTTGATAATCTGGATTTTTTTCAATTTTCTGAAGAAACGATAAAAGCAATTTCAAATATTGATAAGTTAAATACAGATTCAAAAGAAACCTTAATTGATTATGCGACTGATAAAGCTATAGAAGAATTTTGGAGAATAAATCAATATTATTCGTTTGATTCAAAAGCAAAAAACAATTTAAGAGCAATATACACTCATTTATTTGATAGTTTTCAGACAAAAACAGATTCGATTGAAAATATTTCTAAGAATCATTATGAAAAACTAAAAGAGTGGATTAAGAATAGTAATCCTTTTGCTGAGAAAATTTATAGAAATGACAACAAAGATGTCAATCCAGTTGCTTGTTCAGAATATTGCCCTGATTTACAAATCAATGTTTTGAAAATTGATATTAAACATTTAATGCAACCTGTTTTAGATATTGGTTGTGGAAAACATGGGCTTTTAGTTAATTATCTCCAAAATCAAGGGATTGAAGCCTTTGGAATCGATAGATTTAAGTTTACAACATCAAAATTGATAACAGTCGATTGGTTGGAATACGATTTCGGAAAAGAAAAATGGGGAACAATAGTCAGTAACTTAGGATTTTCCAATCATTTCAATCACCATAATTTGAGAAAAGACGGAAACTATATTGAATATGGAAAAACTTATATGAATATTTTGAATTCATTGAAAGTTGGTGGAAGTTTCCATTATGCACCAGACTTGCCATTTATTGAGAAATATCTTGATAATAAACAATTTGACTTGAACAAATTCGATATTAACGAATACGATTTTAAAACATCTATTTTAAAAAAATAAAGTACGACGGCACAACAAAGAACTGAGGTAAAAAGCAAATATTTTCCTCTTTAATTTGAGACATAGTTATCCTAGGCTCAAAGATTCTGAAATAAGATTCTTTGAGTTTTTTTATGCTTTTAACTATTACTTATCCGGGCAATATTGAAACATGTGTTTCATCCTATGGTCTCCCCGATTTTGCGATAGCAAAACATTGTTTAATAAATAGCTGAGTTTAGAAAAAAGCTCTACCCCTTAAGAGAGGCTAATGCCTTTACAGCACATTTGCTGTATGTTAAATTTAATCCTAAAAAGCGATTTCTTATCAACAAAGTCAAAATGAAATCAGAAATCATACAACCAAAAAAGAATACACTTATCTTTCAACTTTAAAACACCAAGAATGGTGTACAATACTAACCTTAATTAAATCCTAAAATCCGTAGCCGTATTTTAGGAGGTGACAGAATCTACCACACCCTATCTCCAGTTTAATCAATTTTAATACTAATAGATTCAGTAGAATTCAAAATTGTTGTACTAATTTTTTCACAATAAATATTAATTGCTGACTAAACACATACCGACTAGAATGTTTTTATTGTAAGTTTGCATTATGCAGCAGGAATTAAAATCCGAATTAACCAAACAGCACATTGTGCACGAAGCATTTAAACTGTTCTATGAAAATGGTTTTAAAGCTACTAGTGTTAACGATGTTATGAAGGCCACAAAATTGACAAAAGGTGCCTTTTACCATCATTATAAAAACAAGGAGCAGCTGGCATTAGAGGTCATAAAACTTAAAATTCAAAAAAGAGTATACGATGGGATGATTGCTCCTTTAAATAAAGAAGGCAGTGCCATAGAGATTTTAGAAACCACTTTTGTTAATCGCATAAAATCCTTTACTAACTACGACAAAAGTAACGGTTGCCCCATGAACAATTTCATAAACGAAATTGGAAATTATGAAAAATGCTACCAATTAGCTTTAAAAAATATTATAGAAAAATGGAAAGCTTCCCTAATTGCCCTAATAGAAAAAGGTAAAGTAGAGGGTTCTGTAAAAGAAAATATTAGTAGTGAAGCAGTAGCAATATTTTTGATAAGTGCTTTTGAGGGTATCAGAGGCATTAGAAAGTTATACAATGATGATCAACTTATCAATGATTACATTAAAGGCATTTCCAGTTATTTACACCATATAAAATCTTAATTTTTTTAACCAAAAAACATACCATATAGAATGTTTTTGCACAAATATTATAGAAATGAAGAAAAACGACAGAAGAACATTTATCAAAAATGCTACACTATTAAGTGCGGCAGGAATTGGAATACCTCAAATGTTGTTTTCGGAGAACACTTTAAAAAACAAAACAATGGAAACAGAATTAAATAGGCCTAAAGTATTATTTTTTGATGTAAACGAAACTTTATTAGATCTCACCGCAATGGAAAAAAGTGTAGGTAAAGCACTTGGTGGGAGAAACGAATTATTGCCTTTATGGTTTACCACTATGTTACAATATTCACTTGTTACTACTGTAGGTAGAAAATATGAGGCTTTTGGCGTCATAGGGGCAGCAGCATTACAAATGGTTGCTGCAAATTATGGAATAACCATTAGTGAAGAAGAAGCGAAAGAAGCCATACTGCCACCTTTACGCTCCATTCCTGCACATCCTGAAGTAAAAGAATCTTTGAAAAAATTAAAAGAAGCAGGCTATACTTTGGTCTCTTTTACCAATTCTTCAAATATTGGTGTAGAAACACAGTTTAAAAATGCGGGACTAATAGACTATTTCGACCAAAGATTAAGCATTGAGGACATTGGTAAATTTAAACCGCATACAGATGCCTATGATTGGGCAGCAAGAAAAATGGGAATCCAATCCAATGAATGTATGCTCGTAGCAGCACATGGTTGGGATATTGCCGGAGCAATTTGGGCAGGTTGGAGAGGTGCTTTTATCAGCCGACCCGGAGCACAATTATATCCGCTTGCACCAAAGCCAGAAATACATGAAAGCGACCTTGCATTAGTCACTAAAAAACTAATAGAATTAAAATAGTTATGGGAAAATTAGACAACAAAGCTTTGGCCATAATACTATTTCGTATCTCTTTTGGAATAAACTTTTTGTTTCACGGAATAGTGAGAATTCCTAATTTAGAAAAGTTTGTGACAGGAATTCAAAATACTTTCCAAGACACCTTGTTACCAGAAATCATGGTAACACCTTTAGCGTACTGTATTCCATTTATAGAGCTCATTATTGGGATATTGTTATTGCTCAATAAATTTACAAGAGAAACCCTATTAAGTACTTTTTTGCTAATGAACATATTAGTTATTGGGAGTTCTATTGCTCAAAAATGGGATTTGGTTGGTCTACAATCTACCTATATCGGGTTTCTGTTTTTGCTTTTATACTTTACTAATGACCACCAAAAATCAATTTAAAATTAAAAAATATACATGATGAAACTCGAAAACAAAGTAATCATAGTAACCGGATCCTCTAAAGGAATTGGAAAAGAGGTTGCCATTCAATTGGCTAAAAATGGAGCAAAAGTAGTTGTGAATTATTCTAACAGTAAAGAAGAAGCCCATGAGACCGCTGAAATCATTAAAACAAACGGTGGAATTGCTATTACAATAAAAGCAGATGTTAGCAATAAAGAAGAAGTCACACATCTATTTGATGAAACTATAAAAGCATTTGGAAAAATTGATGTATTGGTTAATAATGCAGGTATTATGTTTAACAAATTATTAAAGGATAATACTCAGGAAGATTTTACCAAACTTTTTGACATCAACGTAAGAGGCATTTTTAACACAATGCAAGAAGCTGACAGTAAATTAGCTGATAATGGTATAATTATTAACTTTTCATCTAGTACAACTAAATTGATGTTTCCTACCTATGCCCTATACTCTGCATCAAAAGCAGCAGTAGAGCAAATGACAAGAGTTTTTGCTAAAGAAATTGGTAGAGGAATTTCAGTAAATGCTATTGCGCCTGGTGCTACAGCTACAGATTTATTCCTTAATGGTAAATCGCAGGAAACCATAGACAAAATCGGTGCTATGAATGCCTTTAACAGACTAGCAGAACCCATTGATATTGCTAAAGTTGTGCTATTTTTAGCCAGCGAAGATTCTAAATGGATTTCGGGTCAAGTTATTGGTGCAAATGGTGCTATGGTTTAGAAATGTTCAATAAAATATAAAATGATAAAAAACATAAAATTATGGGTTTGTTTGATGTTGAATTTCCATTTTGCAGCAGCACAAACTGAAAAATTACAATGGTTAGATATTGAATTATCTAATTATCAATATCCCTATGAGGTTTCATTTTTAGAATTAAACATTCAAGAACAAAACTTGAAAATGGCCTACATGGATGTAATGCCTGAAGTATATAACGGTAAAAATATTGTCCTTTTTCACGGTAAAAATTTCAATGGTGCCTATTGGGAAACAACTATCAAAGCTTTAACCAAAGAAGGGTTTCGTGTTATAGTCCCAGACCAAATAGGCTTTGGAAAATCATCTAAGCCATTACATTTTCATTATACCTTTCAGCAATTGGCTCAAAATACAAAATCACTTTTGGATACCTTAGGAATTGAAAAAACAGCCATTTTAGGACATTCTATGGGCGGAATGCTAGCCACTAGATTTGCATTAATGTATCCAAAAACGACAGAAAAGTTCATACTTGAGAACCCCATTGGGTTAGAAGACTGGAAACTAAAAGTACCCTATAAACCAGTTGAATGGTGGTATAAAAATGAACTTAATAAAAGCTACGAAGGCATAAAAAAATATCAATTGGTAAATTACTATGATAATAAGTGGAACCCAGAATACGACCAATGGGTAAACTTATTGGCTGGTTGGACAATAAATTCTTATTACAAAACCATTGCCTGGAACAATGCATTAACCTATGATATGATTTTTACTCAACCAGTTGTGTATGAATTTAAAAATATCACATCACCTACGTTATTAATTATTGGAACAAGAGACAGAACCGCACTTGGTAAACCTCTAGTAAGTGAAGAAGTAAGAAAAACAATGGGTTTGTATAACGAGTTAGGAAAGGAAACACAAAAGAAAATACCTAACGCTAAATTAGTAGAATTAGAAAATGTTGGGCATCTTCCTCACATCGAAAAATTTGAAGCCTTTATTTCTCCTTTGATAAAGTTTTTACAAAATTAAAAAGCGTTAAAAGCTTCAAAATAATCTAATGAAATATATAATACTTATTGCATTTGGAATTTCCTTTTTATCCTGCAAAAACATACAGACTAATGCTTTAAAGATCGAAAATCCCCCCAATATATTGCTGATAATTGCAGATGATATGGGGAAAGATGCTTTACCAGGCTTTACTGAAGGAAGTATAAAACCGCACACCCCAAATATTGATACTATTAGAAAAAGTGGTTTAAATTTTACAAACTTTTGGACGTATCCAACCTGCTCCCCTACCAGAGCATCAATGATTACAGGGAAATATGGATTCAGAACCAATGTAAGGTGGGCCAATCAAAAATTAAGCGAGAATGAAACCCTGTTACAAAAATATATTAATGACAACACCAACAATAGCTATGCAACAGCTGTAATTGGTAAATGGCATATATCTGGCTATGATGCAACAATTGACCCAGAAACTTTTGGCATTGATTATTATGAAGGTATTTTTATTGGTTCTGTAAAAGATTATTACAACTGGCCGTTATCCAAGAATGGAAAACAATCTATAAGCAATGAGTACACTACCAAAAAGTTTACCGATTTGGCTTCTCATTGGATTCAAAAACAAAACAAACCTTGGTTTATGTGGTTGGCTTACAATGCCCCACACACACCCTTTCATATTCCACCGGCCGAAATGCATAATCAAGGTGCTTTACCTCCTTACACTAAAAGTGTAAGCCCAACACCTTATTTTATGGCTTCAATCGAGGCAATGGATTATCAAATAGGACAACTGTTGAACTCATTATCAAAAGAAGAAAGAGAAAATACCATTGTTATTTTTATGGGAGATAATGGCTCTGAACCAATTGTTACGCAAGCCCCATATTCATCAAATCAAGTAAAGAGAAGTCTTTATCAAGGTGGCATTAATATGCCCTTGTTTGTATCCGGTAAAGGAGTAGAAAGAAAAGGAACGGATAGCAATTTAATTACAAGCACTGATATGTTTGCCACAATAGCTGAAATTGCAGGTATTGAGATTGATGAAATAAACGATAGCAAAAGTTTTAAGTCGCTTTTGTCTGAAAAAAAATTAATCAGAAAGTATCAATATTCTGAAATGAAGAATGAAAAAAATGATGTATGGACAATTAGCAATGGAACCTACAAATTATTAGTATTTGCTGATGGAAAGGAAGAAATGTACAACTTAATCAATGATCCCTACGAAAAAAATAACCTTCTTAATTCAGGCCTAAATTCTACTGAAAGAAAATCTAAGAAAGAGTTAGAAATCGAATTGCAAAGCATAAGAAACTAAAAATAACAAACTTCACCAACGGTAATCGCTGCACAAGCCAAAAATTGGATTGAAATCAACTTATTGAATACTTCTTAAAGTAAAGTTTTAATTTAGTCGAAGTCTATCCATTTCCTCAGGAAATAGAACGCCACCTTTATTTTAATGCTTTATTTTTCAACAGACTGTAAAATTATTTGGCTTTTTGGCTTATCTTCGGGTTTGGAAAAAAACTTACTAGGAATCTGATGATGAACATTTATCCGTTTTTAAACGACAGCCTTGAAGGAAACGACAACAAACGACTAACAAACGTTTTTGTGGTTGATTTTAAAGCAATTGACATTTTCACTAAATTAAAGAATTAACATTTTAAAATAGGTATATGACGTACAGAGTGCGTCATATACACTTGTTGTGGTGCATTAAAACGAACATGAGAAACAGTATTCTAATCATATTACTTTTTGCCTTTTCATCATCCTTTGGACAGACAGATTCGAAGAATGAGAACAACAAACCAGTGAACTTAAAAGAAGCTGTTGAACAATTAAAAATCATTCATCACGACTCAACCAAGCAGAAAATTCTCGCCATGACCGAAAACGAATTTATGGCGGGTGCTCATATGGGGCTTGGAATGTGGATGCGAAATAATTGGGGACTTTGGAAAGGAAAAGAACTTGCGGACTATTTTAACTCCATCGGAATTTATCACCCAGATGACATGTCGGGAATTATTCTGACTTCTTACTACAGAGAACTTCAAGGACAAGAATGGAAAGTAGAAGAACAAGTTAAATACTATCAAGACTATTGGAAGAAGTCGAATGAGCATTTCCAAAAGCTTGAAACAGATACTGCTTATCAAAAAATGATTCAAGCAAGAAACGACTCGCTACAACAAGCTCAATTTGAACAGAAAAAAGCTGAATGGACAAAAGGAAAAAAAGTTAGTGGCTATGTTGAACATCGCTGTGGAATTTTAGAAGGCTTCTTCCTTCGGACACAAATTGAAGGGACAATTATTGGGTGGCAAGGTGATGACTTAGTCCTTCAAATTGACAAGTACGTTGACGAGAAGAAAAAGAAAAGGGTGATAAAATGCTACGATGTAAAAAACGACACTATCTTGATTGAAAATCACTATCTATTCGACTTGAAAGAAAAATAAAAACGACACCACAACACGGTGTATAGTGCATACCCTTCGGGATACGCACCATACACAAACCGTTGTACAACATTAAAAAATGACAGATAAAGAATATATAAAATCGCTTCGAACCCCAACAGAGAATGACCCACTTAGAATATTGGTAAGTTCTTGTTTAATTGGAACTTTATGTGGTGCGGACGGCAGTAGCTATGGGGACTATCCACATATAAAAAACTTGGCGACATTCTCCAATGTCCAAATCACGTCATTCTGTCCAGAAAATTACTCGTTTGGCACTCCACGAGAAATCCCAGATATAAGTGGTGGAAATGGTGCTGATGTATTGGACGGAAAGGCTTCTGTTATTACAGAAACAGGCAAGGACATAACCGAAGGTATGCTCCATGCAGCAAAAAAAATGCTTCATATTGCACAAGAAAACGAAATTGAAATAGCGATAATGATGGATGTAAGTGCTGCATGTGGAAGTCAGGTGGTATACAAAGGTCATAGACTCTCTCAAAATCCGCAATATCAAATTGGTATGGGAGTATGTGCAGAAATGTTGATGAGAAAAGGGTTCAAGATTATTAGTCAAAGAGATTTTAAGTCATTGGACATTCTTTTTACTAAAATAAACTCCGACCATTTACCTGACAAAACAGCTATCGACCATGATGAGACAGATTGGTATCTAGAATATTTTAAAAAATAACGTTGCACAACAAAACATATAGCTTATGGCGGGTGAACGGCTGCCAACAAGGTTTTCCTTCCATAGCCAGCTTTGGTTTCGGCGGACAAGAAAGCGGTTTCAAAATCCCGCACTTGCCATAGCCAGGACCGTTGATAAAAATTTTAACTACTTAAAATTCATTTGATTAAAAATTTTAGATATTTAACTTTAAACAATTAAGCTCATGTTGAAGTTTACAATTTTTTCAATCTTCATTTTATTCTCCCAGTTAGTTAATTGCCAATCAAGTGAGCTACTTGTTAAAATTAATCTCAATAATTTTTCATTTGCAGGACCAGGTGCTTCTCCTGAAACAATTATTTATAGCCCAACTGACAGAGATCCTTTCGTTGCTAATCCATACGGCAGTAATGGAAAAATTTCTTACAATTTTGCATTAGCATTCCAAAGGAACACTAAATCACGATTAGTTTATGGTATTTCAGCGAGTTATGAAAATCTCAAAACACAAATAAGAATAACAAATTCTCTGTCCTTTGAAAACACAACTTATATAGGGGATGGCGAAAATATTCTAAAATTTCAATACTTAAATCTACATCCATTCATAGGATTGAGCGTTGTAGATAAAGGCGATTCAAAAATTGATATTAAATTAGTAAGTGATGTAGCTTACCTTTTGAAGTCTAATGAAAGTATGAATTATTATTCAAATCTAGGCACGTTGGAATTTAATTATAATCGAGACCAACCTAAATATGATTATCGAATAGGATTCGGCACTTCAATTTTTATAAGTCGATTTTGTTTAAATATTGAATATTTAATTGGAATTTCGAATTTTGACCCAGATAAAGGAAGTCCATTAGTTGACGTAGACAACTCAATTTACTCAAAGGTATTTAGGTTTGGCATAGGTTATTTATTAACTAACAAGAAAAGCTCCGACTAATCTTGATTAAACACAAAAGCTTTAAGCTTTTCCTTTAATTAACAAGTTAGAGTAGACTTAGATTTCTACAAAACTTCCAAATTTTACACTTCGCTAAACATTTATATAACTTACAGTACCAAATAGACTTTACCAAATTATGCAAGGTAGATTTTAAACAAACAAAATCGCAAAGTTTTGCTCTTCAATTTAAAATCTTATTTGGCTCAACTTATTTTCATATAGACTGAGAGCCAGACCCCAAATTGACAGACTGTAACAAGGCTAATAAAAATAATAAACGTGCTACAACACGCCGCATAGCACATTATGGCTCTGGCAGTTCGGCAAACCTCCACCCTATTTGCAAGCTCGCAAAATCCACTAGCGGATTTCTAAAATGGAAAAATTAACAAAGTCGATTCGCGGTTTTTGCTATTCCGTAAACTGAAAGTATTAATTTCATCTGTCTTAACGAACAAATAAGAAACGTGAAGAAGAAAATATCAAAAGAGAAAATTTGGGATTACTTTATCTTAACTTCAAGATTTCTCCTTGCTTGGACATTTCTTAATTATGGTTACAGTAAATTAACAACAGGACAGTTCGGAATAAACGAAGTTGAAATGGGGACCCAATTGAAAGACTTATCTCTTTTCAAAATTTCTTGGTATTTGTTCGACCATGAACCATTTAAGAGCTTTATAGGTATCTCTCAAATCATTTGTGGAATGTTATTACTAATCAATAGAACAGCTCTAATTGGAGCATTTCTATTTCTTCCAATTGTCACAACTATTTTAATTATTGACTTATCCTTTATGCCGAAAGTGTTAGCAGAAGGATTTGCATGGCGATTAAGTTTCTACATATTGCTCGATATACTAATTCTTAGGCATTATAAAGACAAAATGATAATAATTTGGAACTCCGTGTGGAATAATATAAATACCAAGTTCAAATTTCCCATTTGGGCATATTTACTTCTGCCATTATTTGCTATCGGACTTGAGATAGTTGGACTCGTTCCCAAAATTTTAACAGAGTTAATCATTCACCCTTCGGAAACATTGGAGAGTCTATCGAGAATGCCTGAAATGATTATTGAATTAATAAAAAAAATCGGTAGCTAACACTAGTAATCGCTGCACAAGCCCAAAATTGGATTAAAACCAAAGCTGATACAAGCCGTATTAAATGCAAGGCACTTCGCCTTACTTTTCTGCAAGTTTTGAATGAATATAAAAGAGTATTTTCAAAATTTAGTGACTATGTTTTTAGTTTCTCTCAATTATCCATTTCACATTCTCTATTTTTATGCTGCAAAACGACGTTAATCATTTCTTTGTAGACCATTAAAAGTCCATTAACCAATGCTTCAAGGCCATTCTATAGAAAGTATTATCACTTACTTCACTCCAAACATTCCATACAAATATGAAAGTTAAAAAAGTATACGCCTTAGTAATAATATGTTTCATAGGTGTCCTTCTGTTCTTAACGTTCAATAAACACAGCAAATCAGGATATTATAATTATCACAGCGAAATATGGGCAGACAAAGCCGGTTATTACGTGTATTTGCCTGCTGCCATACTCTATGATTTCGATGCTAATAACTTTCCAGACTCAATTGATTCTAAAACAGGAAATGGCTTTCAATTAGACCCTTCGAGTGGAAAAGTTATCACAAAATACACCTACGGTGTGGCCTTAATGCAATTACCTTTTTTCTATCTCGCAAACATTTCTGCAACTGCCTTTGATCATGAAAAAAGTGGTTTCTCTCCTATTTACCATTGGAGTATCAATGTTGCTGCCATCTTTTACTTGACATTAGGGTTACTGTTTCTTTATCAGTTTCTCATTGTTCGTTTTAGCCGTCTAATTTCGCTCTTTACCGTATTGTCCATTTTTTTTGCTACCAATCTGTATTACTATGCAATAGACGACACTGGAATGTCACATGTATACTCCTTTTCTCTATTCTGTATTTTTCTATTCTTTATCCAAAAGACCAATTATTTAAAACATCCTAAAGTAGATGAGAGTATTATATTTGGTTTTTTGGTGGGATTAATCATTTTAATTCGACCAACTAACCTACTATTTTTAGTGGCCTTCCTTTTTCTAGACCATACTAATAATAAGGAGATTTTACTTAGAGTTAAGAGATTGGTCCATCCCAAGCGACTAGTTCCTATGGTTCTAGCAGCATTCTGTATTATTCTACCACAATTAATTTATTGGCAATACACCAAAGGTTCAGTTTTAACTTACTCCTACGGAAATGAAGGGTTCAATTGGTTAAATCCTCAGTTCTTAAAATCTTGGTTTTCTCCCGACAATGGTTTATTTCTATACTCCCCATTTTACTTTTTAATCATTGCTTCCATGCTAGTTATGGCTAAAAACAAAAAAAAGAATGGTCTTTTAGTACTCATTCTTTTTTTACTCATTTCTTATGTTTTTTCATCTTGGTGGTCATGGAATTTTGGATGTTCTTTCGGTGGTAGAAGCTATGTTGAATATCTAGCAATTTTCTCACTTCCAATGGCATACTTATTCAATAAAATTGGTAAACTAAACAAAATAAAGAGGATCTCTTTTACAATTCTGGTCATTGTATGCACTGCATTCAATTTGAAAATGATTTATTCTTACGATGGATGTTTTTATAGCAAAAGTGAGTGGGATTGGAAATCTTACATTGAATTGTTAGAAGCTCCGACAAAGTAAAACGCATTACACATTTAACACTTTATTTTTCAATAGACTGTGGGTTTATTAAAATAATCTACTATCTTGGAGCCTTCTTAAGAATTAGTCATTTATTATGTTAATAATAACCGGCTTAAATTTAAAATAAATGGATAAATACGAAAGAGTGTTTTTATCCACTTAAGGTCAAATTAAAAAAAAACAAATGAGTCAAAAAAGAACTTTAATTGACATAGCTGACTTAAATATAAACATTGAAAATCCAAGATTTGAAATGGTCGGCAACCAAAGGGAAGCAATCAAAACAATGATTGAAGACCAAGGAGATAAATTATCAAAATTAGCTGATGATATAACAAATGTTGGTTTAAATCCAGGAGATCCAATTTTTGTGACAAAACACGAAAAACAGAAAGACCAGTATAATGTTTTAGAAGGTAATCGCAGAGTTACAGCACTCAAACTACTTGAAAACCCTGACTTAATTCCTGAAACAAATAAATATCTGTTAAATAAGTTCAAGAAACTATCTGAACAATATTTAAAATCTCCAATAGAAAAAGTGCCTTGTATCCTTTTTGACGAAGAAAAAGAGGCAGAACATTGGATAGAACTTAAACATACCGGTCAAAATGATGGGATCGGAACGGTTGTTTGGGACGCACAACAGAAAGCTCGTTATGATGAACGTGTTAAAGGAACATCAAGCTATGCTCTTCAAATAATTGACTTTTTACAAAAAGAAGATTCAGTTGACCCAGAATTAAAAAAGAATCTAAGTAAGGTAAAATCTTCTTCACTTCAACGTTTAGTTACTGACCCAGACTTTAGACGTGTTTCAGGAATTGACATAAAAGATGGAAAAGTAATAACAAGATTTGAGCCCTCAGAGGTTGCTAAACCACTAAGTAAAGCGGCAAATGACCTATTAAGAAAAGATTTTACAGTAAAGGATATCTATTATAAAGATGACCGACTTAATTATCTTGAAACTTTCAAAAAAACCGACTTACCTGATAAAACTCAAGAACTCTCAGGGAATTGGGAGTTAATAAGTACTACAAGACCAAAAAAAGTCGATCCCAAATTGACTACATCAAAGGGTAAAAAAAGTAAAACTATTATATCAAAAAGGCATACAATTATTCCCAAGAGCACTATTATTCCTATTAGTCAACCAAGAGTAAATAAAATTTATCACGAACTTAAAGATTTAGATTTAAGAGATTTTGAAAACTCAGGAGCTATTACTTTTAGAGTATTTATTGAATTATCCATGGATAGTTACATAGAGAAAAATCCAATTACAGGATTAACTAATAATAGCAAATTAAGTCATAAACTCAAAACAGTTGCTTCTGACCTAGAGAATAAAGGCATACTAGATAAAAACAAATTGAAGGGTGCTTACATATCCTCTACAATGAAAGACAGTATCTTTTCAATTGATACTTTTAATGCATTTGTACACAATAAGGATTTTCATCCAGATGCAGAACAACTCAAAAAGAATTGGGATAACTTAGAAATATTTTTCGTTAAGCTATGGGAATTAATTTAAACACAAACTACTATTCACCTTTACGCTATCCAGGTGGAAAAGGAAAATTATCACATTATGTTCAATTACTTATTGACTACAATTTAATTACAGATGGTCATTACGTTGAACCCTATGCAGGTGGAGCTTCAGTAGCACTTGCATTATTGTTCAATGAGTATGTGCATAAAATCCATATTAACGATTATGATTTTAGAATATATGCTTTTTGGGATTGCGTATTGAATCATACCGACCAGCTTTGTGACAAAATAAATGATACAGATGTTACCATCAAGAATTGGGAAAAACAAAAAGAAATACAGAAAAATCCAAAGAATTACACCAATCTTGAAATTGGTTTTTCTACTTTTTTCCTTAATAGAACTAATAGGTCAGGTATTCTTAAAGCAGGAGTTATTGGTGGCAAAAATCAGGATGGAAATTGGAAAATAGATGCTCGTTTTAATAAGGTAGATTTAGTAAAACGTATTAGAAAAATAAGCCGTTACAAAAATAGAATTTGCTTGTACAATCTAGATGCAGTTGAGTTAACTCAAAAATTAGACAAAGAGCTTCCTCAAAAAACTCTATTTTACTTTGACCCACCTTATTATAATAAGGGAAAAGAGCTTTATATTAATTTTTACGAACACTCTGACCATCAGCAAATTTCACAACTAATAGAGCAATTAAAAGATAGGTATTGGTTGGTATCTTATGATAATGATTTAAATATTCGAAACCTATATCAGCCTTTTTTACAAAGAACATATGAATTAAATTATCACGCAGCGAATGCTTCTAAAGGAACTGAAATAATGATTTATTCGAATAACCTAATTGTTCCAGAAATTCTTAATCCAACAAGTAAAATTGAAATTAAAAAAATTGACTCACTTGGATTGAAGGCCAACTGGATAGAAAAAAGAAAAAATCCCATGTTGAAAAAGGTTTATAAGTAATGGTGCCATTAGGGATACTAATGCACATAAGATAAAGCTTTAAATAAGTAAATTCAATAGTTATGAAAACAAAATTTTTAGTTAAGTTTCTTAATAATTCAGCTCATATGAATGCTGACCTAGAGTTTGTTGACATTTTACAGCATTCAGTGGGAGAAGGAAAATTAAAAACAGATGATTCTAAATACCTTTTTGATCATGTGGATTCTCAAAAACATGGAAGCCTTTCTAAAAGGACAAACAGTGATCATAGCAGAAAACTAGCAGCAAATCATTTAAAAACAACAATTCGTGCGGCTTACATTAAAAGTCTATATGAGTATACTACCTTATATTTTCAGGATATTTTAAAGGCTGCTACTGAAAAAGGTTTGGATGCGGATAAGTTGATCGGAGAGCACTCTATCAATCTTTCTAGTCGTGACATTATACAATTAGGAAGTTTTGATAAACTCGTCGAAAGGATTTCTTCCTCAATATTCAGAAAATTAGAGAATGAGAAAAATACTAAATCTTTAATAGAAAAGATGGATAAAAAATTAGGACTAAATATGGGTGAAGAAATTATCCACGCAGCATTGCCTTTTCTTGAAATTAGACACTTGCTAGTGCATAAACAAGGTAAAGCCGATAAAGAATTTTGTGAAAAATTTCCTTTTATTGGTGCGGAAGAAGATAGAGTTATAAAACTTAAATATGATCTTGTAAATCAAGCAAGGACTACAATAACAACTTTAGCATTAGAGTTTGACAAAAAAATTATTGAAAAAGGTTTGGTAAATGAAAACCTCTTACAACAATAAAAAACATAAATTCCCTTCTCCTTCTTTTCTTCTCCATCCTAATCTTGCTTTCTGCCTGTTCAAAAGAAAAACCCACAACTAAACAACCCATGAACTACCACAACAAGAAATTTAGACCAGTTAAAAATTCAGCCAATGGAGAAACCTCTGAAGAAACTACCTTTGAGTATCAACAAACTGGCAATATTTTGACCTCCGAATATAAAGGCGGGCAAATTGTGAAAGGTCACTTGATCGGGTTGGTGGATGAAAACGGCAACATAGAAATGCGTTACCATCAAATCAATCAAAAGGGTGAGTTAATGACGGGGATTTGTTTTTCTACTCCCGAAATCATGCCCAATAGCAAAATCCGATTGCACGAAACATGGGAATGGACTTCAGGTGATTGTTCCAAAGGACAGTCCATTATTGAAGAGGTGTAGTTATTTGATCTGAAGGAAAGAAACTAAATTTGAACTAACTTATAAACCTAGCATTTCATAAACTTTTTAAAACTCAGAGGAATCAAATATTATTTGACAATTTATTTTGACGTATAATTTAATTATATTTGTACGTAATTAATACAGGCACATATGGAAACTAAGTTGACATTAAGACTAAATGAAAATGTAATCGAACGAGCTAAAGAATATGCTCGTAATCATAAAATTAGTCTATCTAAAATGATCGAATTTTACCTAGATAGCATTACTCAACAAAAAGAAAAGGGAGAAGAAAAAAGTTCTATTACTCCTCTAGTAGAAAGTTTAAGTGGCGTAATAGATTTACCCAATGACTTTGATTACAAGAAAGATTATCGCGATTATTTAGAAAAAAAATACAAATGAAAAAGCTATTTGTCGATACTAATATCGTGATTGATCTATTATCACGTAGAGAACCTTTTTTCGAAGAAGCTGCTACACTATTCTCCCTTGCAGATAAAAAGCAGGTTGAATTATCCATTTCATCATTAACCATCGCAAATACGAGCTACACACTGCTTAGACAAATGGATTCAAGTAAAACTAAGTCAATTTTAAGAAAGTTAAAGTTGATTCTAGAAATTTTACCAGTGGATGATAAAGTGGTTGGATTGGCATTGAATGATGATACATTTACAGATTTTGAAGATGGGCTTCAATATTTTACCGCCATTGAAAATCAACAAGAAGTAATTATTACACGAAATCTAAAAGATTTTAAAAATTCAATAATCCCAACAATGACTGCTAAGCAATTCATTAAAACATTGGCATAAATATTCTTTACACCCACCACTATGATCACCATTCACCCTTTCGAAAAAGCACTACAATTGGAAGTGAATGAAATGATGCGAGCAATTGACTCTGAGTTCGAAATTTCTATTTTCAATCCCAATCAACCAACTGATACATCCATAGATAATTATTGGATAGCGAAACACCACACGGAAATAGTAGGAACCATAAAAGTGATTCTAATCGATGCCGATTGCGCAGTTTTGAAAAGCATGTTTGTGAAGAAAGAATTTCGAGGAAAAGAGTTGGGTACAGCTCAATTGCTACTCACAAAAGTGTATGATTGGTGCAGCTCCGCTGGCATCAGTCACATTTATTTAGGAACCATGAGTCAATTTAAAGCAGCGCATAAATTCTATGAAAAGAATGGATTTAATCGAATCTCAAAAAAGGACTTACCGAATGGTTTTGTAAATAATTCAGTGGACGATGTGTTTTTTGTCAAAACATTACAGCAACCCACCCTTTAACTTAAAAAAGGTGTCTTTAACTTTGCTAGCTATAATCTTACATTGCGGTTAAAAATAGAAAGAGTGGAAAACAAAAAGGAGAGCTGGTCGTTTTGTCCAAATTGTCAAGGACGTGGAAAGAAAAGGCATAGGCTTCGTAAAAAGCTACGTCTCCTCTACCAATTGGCATTGGATGAATTCGAAAAAAACGGCCGCCAAGGAACAGCTCCAGTTCGTCCAAAAGGTAATTTATACCCTTGCCCTACCTGTTCAGGTTCGGGTTTGGTTCCTTCTGCAGAGCCTCCAGCAGCCGACAAAGAAAATTACCCACATGTGGCCATTATTGGTGGTGGAATCGGTGGCGTAGCCCTCGCAGTGGCCTGTTTACACCGAGAAATACCATTTACATTGTATGAACGAGATGACAGTTTCGATACGCGCTCTCAAGGGTATGGATTGACACTTCAACAAGCGAGCAATGCGATAAAAGGGTTGGGTATTTCTACTTTGAAAAATGGCGTGGTTTCTACACGACATTTGGTGCATACCACGGACGGAAATGTGATTGGCGAATGGGGAATGCGAAAATGGATGCAATCGGATACACAATCGTCTCCTAGGCGAACCAATGTACACATCGCAAGGCAATCGCTTCGGTTGGCATTGTTGGAGCAATTGGGAGGACATGATTCTCTGCAATGGGGACATCAATTGGTCGACTTAAAAAAGTGTGAAGCAGGAAAGACTGAACTCACCTTCCATGTGGGTGGAAAAACAACAACCACCAAAGCTGATTTGGTAGTCGGTGCTGACGGCATACGTAGTTCAGTGAGGCGATTATTGATTGGAGAAGACCAGGCGCCCTTGCGTTACCTCGATTGCATCGTGATTTTGGGTATTTGTCCGTTGGCTGATTTAAATGCCGTGGAAAGTCCGTTATTGGATTCGGCTACGGTATTTCAGACCGCCAATGGAAACGAACGCATCTACATGATGCCTTATGATGCAGAAACGGTGATGTGGCAACTCAGTTTCCCGATGACGGAAGAAGATGCTAGAGCTTTGAGTGCGCAAGGAGCTGCAGCTTTGAAAGCAGAAGCTTGTCGTAGAACACAATGGCACTCTCCTATTCCTGAAATTTTAGCAGCAACGGAAGAAGCTCAAATTTCGGGTTATCCAGTGTACGACCGTGAATTACTAGCACCAGAATTATTGGAAAAGCTAGGAGCTGTCACCTTAATCGGTGATGCCGCTCACCCAATGAGTCCGTTCAAAGGACAAGGCGCCAATCAAGCCTTGTTAGATGCTTTGGAGCTGGCTCGCAACATCAGAAAAGAATGCGGTGCCTATACTAATTGGCGAACTACCGGACTAAGAAAAAATGTGTTGAGGAACTTTGAATCGGAAATGTTGGAACGCAGTGCTATTAAAGTAAAAGATTCAGCAAAAGCTGCAGCATTCTTACATTCAGACATTGTGCTACACAAAGGTAATGAGCCGAGAGGACGTATTTTGAAGCGAGGGGGAAAGAGTTAAGCTTACTTTAATTCGTGACTTTAAATATTTAAATTAGAACTTAGTCTCACAATAACTTCTTCATAAATGAAAACTTTGCTAATATTCTTTCTACTTATTTCAAACTTAATCAGTGCGCAAAACCAATTAGTTGAATTGAACTTAGCAATTGATAGTGCTTATCGCAAACCACTTGCTAAACATGAAGTAAAACGTTTAAAGAAAGATTTAGATTATCCTATAGACGCCAATAATTCTACAATAGAGCAATTTGATGTTACATTAACTATCTCAAACAGGTCTGAAAATCCTGTTAACTTTTGGTTGATGTCTTGCTCGTATGAAGATAACTTTTGGGTAAACAACAATTACTTTTCAATACAAAATCATGAATGCGACAAGAATATTCCAGAAAGTGTCAACATTAATCCCGGTAAGCATTTGGATTACAAATTCACTTTAATCAAATCGCTAAAATTGGACTACCCATTTAAATATTGTTTGGATGGCGAACAAGTAAAAACAACTAAACTCGGTTTTATTTTTATAGACACTAACAATTTTTTAGGTTGTGAAATGAGTATGTCAGATAAAAGCAAATGGAATATTATTTGGAGTAATCCATTGGAACTACTGGATTATTATGAATAATTGGTTCAAAATAAATGCCATCCGATTAAAATTTCGAATTGAAAACAAATGCTAATTTTGATGTTGTCCCTTGATTTTTTGTTTTTGGAAAATAAAATGAATCCCTAGAGAAACCGGGAAGCTCCAATCTGTGATTGGAGATCACCCGGCTGAACTTAGGATTTATAAAATTTGGAGAAAATAAAAATTCAAAGGACGAGTTTTTTGTTTAGCTCACACCTTTATTAATTTCGGGTGTTCGTGAACCTTCGGTTACATTTTTTAGTTTATGCTGAGCGAAGTCGAAGCAGACAAAAAAATGAAAAATTTTAAATTGATTAGTTGTTTTAAACGGTCAATAGTTTTGTCATTACTTTTTTGTGAGCTTATTTCGATAAGCCCCAAAACCCAAATAAGTATTCAAAAGCTGCTCTGAACTGAATCAAAGTATGCTTAGCCCTTAGAAAAAAGATGATAAACGAATAAAGTTGACAGCCACTTCCTCAATTTACAATAAAGTAAGAATTTTTGCTATTTTACAATAATGTCCAAATGAGATTATAGTTTTAAACATCTCATTTTAAAAATGACTTATGAAAACATTTTTAATATTAACATTAAGCCTAATAATTATTGGTTGTTCCAATGAACCTCAAAATAAAGAAAGTTTAGGCAGTGCTAGTAATGAGGAGAAATTCCTACCTGATTCAAATTATGTGGTAATTCAATATGATAACCAAAAGCATCAATATAAATTTGAGACAGGTAATTCAACAAGTTTAAATGTTGAAGAGTTGAAACAAATAGAACAAATATTAGATAGTGCAATCGATGAACATAATAAAAAAGTTGAATCTCACTTTCAAATTTCCACTTTAGACTATAAGAGACAATACTTGCCTATTCTCAATGAAAATAATGAAAAAGTGATATGGATAAATTTTAATCGCGGAACCTGGGCAGAAGTATTTGAAAAGGATGAAATTTATGAGGTAATGGATGGGGGAAATTGTCATTTTAATATTACAATAAACCTAACAACAAAAACATACTACAATTTATTTGTCAACGGATATGCATAAATGACTTTCTTCAAGTGAAATTCCCCAATTTGCAAGAAAGTAATCTTTTTTGCTATTTTACAGCCTCGTCCAAAAGGGCGGGCTAACTGAACAACAAAATGGCTAAAAGTAATTCCAAGAAATCGCCAACATTAAAGCAGCAACTTAAAAAAGAGACAACTGCAGTAAAAAATACACTCCCTCAACCAGACTTTTTCGAAAGCTTGACGCCAAAAAATGCATTGGTATTGATGGGTAGTTTGCTGCTCGTTATGCTGCTGTTTGTTTTTCGGGATTTTATATTTGGAGGCCGTTTATTCTTGTTTAAAGACATCGCCAGCGATTCCATCAATGTTTTTTATCCTCAATTGGTGCATATTGCCGATTACCTAGCAACGGAAGGTATTCCAAAATGGTCGTTCAGTCAGGGATTGGGACAAAATATACTCCCTTTAAGCATTGGCGACCCGTTCAATTGGATTCTATATTTAATCGGAAAAGACAAGCTCGCATTCGGAATTGCATGGGTAGAAATACTGAAAATATTTACTGCAGGAATGCTGTTCTACTGTTATTTAAGAAGTTTAAAAATCAACTACTTCCCTGCGATAATTGGAGCCTTACTCTACGCATTTAGTGGATTTATGATTGTAGGTTCTAATTGGTATATTTTCACCACTCAAGGGGTATACATCGCCTTGATGCTTTGGGGATTTGAACGTTTATTTCAAAACAAATCATGGTGGATGTTTACCCTTTCTGTTTTCTTGTTCGCTTTCAACTTTCCGTTCGACTTATACTTATCCGCTCTATTTTTATTGATATATAGCACCTTAAGGGCATTAGAATCGAATAAGAATCAGCCTATTTTTAAACAGTTGGGAATGCTATACCTCACCCTTATCGGTTGTGGAGCTTTGGGTGTTTTGATGAGTACATTCATGCTAGTCAGTACGATTGACCAAGTCATCAACAGTCCGAGAGGAACGGGAGAATCGGCTTTTTTTGCACAATTGATGGCCAATTCGCCGTGGGCAATAATTAAAAGCAAAGAGTTCCTCACCGGTTTAGGTCGATTATTCTCCAATGATTTCTTTTTCGGCGCTCAATTTGAAGTCCTAAATGGACAGAACAAAATGGCTTACAAAGGGTGGAACAATTATTTAGAAGCTCCTGCTTTCTATTGTGGACTAAGCACTTTAATTCTGTTACCTCAATTGCTTTTTCACCTCGACAGGCGTAAAAAAATCATTTACATCACTGGTCTTGTATTGGTGCTAATTCCTTTTTTCTTTCCATTTTTCCGCAATGCCATCTGGCTATTTTCAGGAAACTACTATCGAATGTATTCTTTATTTGTATCCCTTGGATTATTGATGTGGAGTATTCATGCACTCCATTTTATCTATAAAAAGCAATCGGTGCATTTGATTACTTTATTCTCTTCATTCTTAATGGTGGCTTTACTCATTTATATCCCTTTTAATAACGCGACAAATGTGTCGATTGACCATAACTTGCAAAATATTCTATTATTCTTCCTGGTATTGGAAACTTTAGTAATCGCAGGAATGAAATACCAAAACTTTCGAACACCTGCTGTGTATACACTCATGGTGATAGTGGCAATTGAGGCCTGCTTTATTGGAAATGCAACTTTTAACTCCAAGCGTCAAACCGTGTCGAAGTTAGAATTTACTCAAAAAGTAGGTTATAATGATGAAACCATAGACGCGATGGCATTCTTGAAGGAATCTGACCCCACCTTTTATCGAGTTGAAAAGATTGACTTTAGGTCAGGTCCTGCCATACATGCAAGTAACAACGATTCAAAAGTGCAAGGGTATTTTTCTTCACCTTCATACCATTCCTTCAATCAGAAAAACTACATCAACTTTTTAGAAGCGTTAGATGTCATAGATGCTTCAAACGAGCATCAAACTCGATGGGCAGGAGGGTTATTTACTCGTCCACTACTTTTATTATTGACTTCCACCAAATATGCTTTTATAAAAGACAATAACACGCAGCGGTTCTGGTTCAAAGATTATATGGATGTTGGTGCCTTGAAAATATTACAAAATCCATTGTTTATCCCATTCGGATTTACTTATGATCAGGTGATTGACAGTCCATCCTTTTTAGAACTTAAAGACGAAACCAATCAAAGCCTGGCGAAGCAGATTACATTATTGAAAGCCATCGCACTTTCACCTGAAGATCTAGAGGCATTTAACGAGTTGTCTAAATTTAACTCCTCCTCTATTAATCTAGAATATGCCCCTGAGATGATTTTGGCTGATGTCAACAATCGACGAGCAGAAACAATGGTGATGACAAAATTCTCTCACAATCATATCACAGGAACCATTACCACTACTTCGGCAAAAGCATTGTTTTTTTCCATTCCATATGATCCTTCTTGGACAATTAAAGTGGATGGAAAAGAAGAGAAACTCTATTTGGCCAATATGGGATTTATGGCGGTTCCATTAACTCCCGGAAATCATACCATTGAATTGGAATTCACCCCACCCTATTGGAATAGTTCCATTATTTTATCAATCCTGGGATTCGCTGTTTTTGGATTATTGTTGTTTTTGAAAAATAGAGCATCAAACAGTATAAAAGTAGAACAATAATCGCCTTAAGAATAAATAGTCTTATACGCTACATTTCATAATTCAATAAACCAATTCGAGCGAGTATTGTTACAGAAGAAAGTAACTTTGGATCAAAACTGATAATAATCCCGAAGGAAATAGAAAGATATGATGACTTGGAAAGATGTAATCAACTATGCGAATAATGGCAACTTAACTCCACCAAAACGAGTTGAGAAAGCACCAGAAGAATGGAAAGCCTTATTGACAGATGAAGAATACTATGTTACTCGGCTAAAAGGAACGGAAAGGGCCAATAGCTCTGACTTGTGTAGTCTTTTTGAACCAGGAGTTTATGCCTGTAAATGTTGTGGAACCTTACTCTTTGATGCCAAAGAAAAGTTTGAAAGTGGAACTGGTTGGCCATCTTTTACTCAGCCCATTAAAGACAATCACATTGCTCACATAAAAGATACGAGCCACGGCATGATTCGAGTTGAAACCACTTGCAATGTGTGCGATGCTCACCTCGGACACGTATTTCCGGATGGGCCTGCTCCTAGTGGTCTCAGATTTTGCATGAATGCACTATCATTAAAGAAAGTTGAACAGAAAGAGAAGATTTAAAATGACAAAAAAGGTTATAATTGGAGGAGGATGCTTTTGGTGCACAGAAGCCATATTTTCAGAATTGAAAGGCGTATCAGCAGTAAACAGCGGTTACAGTGGGGGGGCCATCAAAAACCCAGCTTATCGAGAAGTATGTACTGGCAGAACAGGTCATGCCGAAGTAGTTGAAGTGCATTATGATGATGAAATAATCAGCTTAAAAAACCTGTTGATTATTCACCTAACCACGCATGACCCTACTACGAAAGACCGTCAAGGAGCCGATATAGGAACACAATATAGAAGTATTATTTTTTATGCTGACGAAGCTGAGAAGCAAATAGCAGAAGAAGCCATTGCGGAAGTGCAAACCGTTTACGATGCTAAAATTGTAACAGAATTGGCCGCATCTGCACCCTTCTATTGGGCTGAGCCTGAACACCAAGATTATTATAAAAATAACAGTGATGCGGGATATTGCCAAGCAGTGATTAATCCGAAACTGAGTAAGTTCAGAAAGCTGTACAGTGCTCATTTGAAAGGTTGATTTTGATCACACCAATAGAACAAAAGAAACTCGACATCCTGTTTATTCCAATAGATAGGATGTTTTTTTTGTGGTTAAAAAAATAGATATCAGGACTACGGCCCTTGTTCGGACTAAAACTCTATTTTCTACGAAGATTTCAGGGCACTGCCCCCGCTTTGCTGCAAATAAATTTTCAAACTATTGATTCAAGTTAGTCATACTCCAGACTCATTAACCATAGATAATTAACAATTAGCTTTTATCCTTATTTTTGCAAAAAAAACCACACATGCTTCACCTGAAATTAGTGACTGATCCAAGATGGGTTAATGTAGTAGAATCAAACATTGAAGAGATTTTAACAGATCATGCTTGGTGCGAACAAAAAGCAGCGACCAATGCAATCACGATCATCACCAACAATTCGGAACACGAAGAATTGGTAACCGACTTATTAGCCTTGGCGCAAGAAGAATTGGAGCACTTTCAAATGGTTCATGAAATCATCAAAAAGCGAGGATACACTTTAGGTAGAGAGCGCAAAGACAGCTATGTCAATGAATTGTATAAGTTTATGAACAAAGGTGGTAGCCGACAACAGGCATTAGTTGATCGATTGTTATTTTCGGCGATGATAGAAGCAAGAAGTTGTGAACGCTTTCGGCTATTATCGGAAACCATTAGCGACCAAGAATTAGCGAAATTTTATCGAGAACTAATGATTAGTGAAGCCGGTCACTATACCACTTTCATCACTTTCGCTAGAAAATACGGAAAAGACATTGATGTAGATAGCCGATGGAAGGAGTTGGTAGAATTTGAAGCAGAAGTGATTCAGCGATACGGTAAATCAGAAACCATACATGGATAAACAAAAGCTTCCAAGGACACACTCCTTGGAAGCTTTCAATTGTTTAACAAAATATGCTCAAAAGGCATTTAAGTCCATTAATTCCCCATTGGACTTTGGGAATAAAGCAGGAATTAATTTCCTACTTTAAGTTTAAAATCAATGTCTTTAACTATACCTTCCGAGGCTACCTTAAACCCTTCAATCAATTCATTTTCATTTCTATAAAACGAATAATTGGTCCTATAACCATTGCCAAATTCATCTTTCTGTCCTGCAATAAGCTTAATTTTGGGATTCCTTGGATAAGCTAAAAATAATTCATCTCCATTTTTATAGATAGTGTAGGTTACATCTAGTTCTTTTGAGTAATACTCTCCTAAGTAATTATCCAAATTTATTTCGGAAAGCTTGGCCCAAGTCGCACGTTTAAAGTAAAATGGAGTTCCGCCAAAATAGATCAACAAATCACTTTCATTCAATTGGTCAAAAACATAATCAACACTTTCATCATTCATACGACAAAAAGAATTAGCACTTTTTGATTTTAACGGGACGGCATTCCTACCAAGGCTGCTTTTAGCAAACAAAGTATCGTTTTTCAAAACAATTTCCATTTTTAAACAACTGTTTAACTCTTGAAAGCCTCCTTCATATTTTGGCAACTCTGATAATGAATGGTTGTACTTTTCTGTTATTACTAATTCTTCCTCAACGTTTGGAACAAAAAAATCAACAATTTGATAGGTGATTTCTACAGGGTTAACAGCCTCAAAATTTGCCAAAATAATAACAGCTAGCTCAATTTCAGGAATAGTGATCATATTTGAACGATATCCCCGAGTCATTCCGCTATGATGAATGGTTTGATACCCTTTGTAATCATCCAGGTTAAGTCCTCTAGCATATGTTGAAACGGCACTTTCATTGGTTGAATCAACGGTTGTGAGTAAAAAATCTGCTAAACTTTGATAATTTTGGTCAGGATACAGAAGTAATTGAGCCCATTTGGCTAAATCGTCAACTGTAGACCATAGGCTTCCTGCGCCATAACATGACTCAATTCTAGGATACTTTTTATAAACCGATTCCTCTGATAAAACATATCCTTCAGCTCTATTTTTCACAATACTGTTGTTGTCCACTCTATATGTTGTATTTTTCATCCCAAGCGGAATAAACAGGTTTTGATCCGCAAAACTCTTAAAACTCATTCCACTTATTCGTTCTACGATAATTGTCAACAAATTATACGGTGTATTCCCATACAGCATCTTCTTTCCCGGTTCGTTGTTCAACCCATTTTGTCTTCTCATGAGTTCCAAAATAGATTGGTTATCAAAAAAGTGTTCCTCATAATTGAATCCTGATAACTCAAGTATAGTGGCGTAGTTTCTAAGTCCACTGGTATGATTAAGCATATGTCTTATCCTTATTGTATCTCCCCAATCGGGTAATTCAGGAAGATATTTTCGAATATCATCCTCCAAAGACAAATCCCCTTTATTGACTAAAACCCAGATACAAGCTGCCGTAAATTGCTTAGCCATAGATGCTACATCAAAAACAGAAGAGTCTGTATTCTTAATTCCATATTCCAAACTCGCCAATCCATACCCCCTATTCAATATAGGCTTACCGTCTTTGATAACACAGACACTAAAACCTGGAGAACTTTCCACTTTGCAGAGAGTGTTAAAAATCGAGTCAATCTTGAGTTCTATAGTATTTTGTGATACCATTAGAAGTGGCCAAAAAGCTGCGATAATTACAACAATATTTCTTCTCATAATTATCAATTTGCAACTAATTGCTTATCAATTACTTGATTTCCTAAAAACACACTCTCATTGACAGCCAATTGCTGCTGAACTCTTGCCAAAATATTCATAGCTAGCTCTGTATTAATTCTTTCAATCACCTTTAATCCACTATCATCTATAGACTTAAGACTAGCGTTATTTAAAGTACCAACAAAAGAATTGTATTGATTCAATGCTGTCATCAGCTCCGGAACAGAAGAATTTAGTCCATTAGTACTCTTATTTTTAACTAGAGTTCCCACCATTTTCTCCAAATTAGTATTTACCTCTGATGTGATTGATTTTAATTGATTAGCTTGCTCGGATGCGGGAATAGCAGCATACAGACTCTGATTTGTCTCGAACAACAACATTGCATTATCGTGCAAGTAATAATGGTTCTCTTGCATCTGATCGGCATATTTTTTACTATAACTTAAGTCAAATAGAGAATACATAATACCTCCGAATGCAATCATCAATACAGAATTAACAATCGTATTGAACTTTATTTCAGGCCGTCTGATACGCGTAAAGAAATAAAGTGGAACATAAAGTGCGGTAAATATGATTGTTCCAGAATACATCAACATATTGGCATAAGGCCAATGCATAATTTTGAAGATTACCCCCACAGCTATTGCCATTGCCAATAACAATCCAAAGCTAAAAACTACTTTATCTGTAGTGGACTCATCGTCTTTTAGCTTAATAATGATTAAAATAGGAAGAAACATAAATGCGAAAGTAAATCCTCCTAAAAGAAATGTAACCGCCGCTCCTGGTAAATGTAGCGACTTTAGAATGGCGCCAACAAGAATAAGAAACACGGTACTTATTCCTGAAATATTCATGATTTTTTTCATGGTATAAAAGTTTTTAAATTGAAGTAAATTGTCTGTCTCTGTTTGTATTTCCTGCAATTCTTCCTTGAAAAATTGAGGCAATACGCGTTCATAGCACTTGTAAAAGTCCTCTTCCATGGTACTTTCATGCTCAATGATACAGCAAATGTGATCGATCAAATTGTCTCGTAGCTCCTCCAAGACTATTCCACGTGCTGCTAAATCATGATCAATGAAAATAACTTCTTCATCGGTGACGTTACGCATTTCCTAATTGGGGGTCTAGATCTAACAAAAACTTCATGGTTTGCATGAATTCGGTCAATTCATTTACTTTTTGGCTTGCAGTAGTTTGGCCTTGCTCAGTGAGTGTGTAGTACTTCCGCACTCGCTTTCCCAAATACTCCTTTTCTGTTTCCAGCTCACCTGATTTCTCCAATGAGTGCAAAGTAGGATACAGCGCCCCTTCCGTAATTTGAATTTTGCCGTTTGTTAAATCTTTTACCCTTTGGGTAATTTCATAACCGTACATTCTCCCTTGCTCTTTTAGCAAGTTCAACACGATGGTTTTTAAAGTTCCTTTAATTAGTTCTGATGAATACATGGAGCAAATATACATAACAATCTTATGTATACAACAATTTAATACCTAATTTTCTTATGCATTAGAGTGTTTAGTATTCAAAATGCTTAATTACAGCTCATTAATTTTAAAATTATTTCAAATAAAAAAGAAAATAATTTAGAAACAGGAAGTAATTTGAATTGTTACACCCACAATCAATACCTTTATAAAAAATAAACAAATGAAAAAAAGAATAACTATTGCCCTACTCTCCTCATTAATAATTGTAGGTTGTGGACAGCCAAAAACTGATGACACAGCTTCTAAGGAATCGACAGATTCCACTATTGTTTTAGAAAAGGCTCCTAACATTGTACAGGAAAGAATTGAGTACCTATCAGGAAATGACACACTAATAGGTTATTACTATTATGACGAAAATTCTACTGAAATGAAGCCGGGAATCATGGTGGTTCATGAATGGTGGGGAAATAATGAATATCCACAAAAACGTGCTAAAATGTTAGCTGAAATGGGTTACGCCGCTTTTACAGTGGATATGTATGGAAATGGATTGACGGTTGAAAGTCCTACTGATGCATCTGAACAATCTGGTAAAATTTACGGCAATCCTGAATTATTGAAAGCTCGAATGATGGCAGGATACGAGAAGTTTGCTTCTTTGGAAAATGTAAATCCTGATCGCATGGCTGCGATTGGTTATTGTTTCGGTGGTACAGTTTCTTTAAATGCGGCCAACTTAGGAGTTCCTTTAGATGCTGTAGTTTCTTTCCACGGAGGTTTAGCAGGTTTTAATGCAACAGAAGAAATGAAAGAAACGGACGTTCTGGTTTGTCATGGATTATCCGATCAATTCGTTTCTGACGCAGATGTGAGCAAATTTAAAGCTGGGATGGATAGCGTTTCAGCAAATTATGATTTTATCAATTACAAGAATGCTACACACGCTTTCACAAATGAAAACTCAACCGAAGTAGGTAAGAAATTTGGTATTCCGATAGCCTACAACGAAGCTGCCGATAAAAAATCTTGGGAAGACATGAAGGCCTTTTTGGAGAAGAACTATCCGCTGTAATGCAATAGAAGTTTTAAGAAAAATTGACCGCTGCAGAATATGCTGCGGTTTTTTTTTGTTCATTTTAATTAGACAACAAGTATTATGCACTATATTTGAGATTATTAACTATAAATTAACCACTATGGATCCATTGGAAGCAGTTGTCTCAGGCCTTGGAATGGCATTTATCTTTTCATTTTTTTTAATCAGTTCGATCATTTGGCTCATAATGGTAATCGCACACTGGAGGTTATTCACAAAAGCTGGACAACCGGGTTGGGCGAGTATTATTCCCATCTTCAATTTTTACATTTTACTTAAAATCATAGGCAAGCCTTCGTGGTGGCTTATCTTATTGTTTATCCCTGTTGCTAATGTCATCATTGCCATATGGTCGACCAACTTATTGGCTAAACGATTTGGAAAAGATGAATTATACACCTTTGGATTACTGTTATTTCCTTATATTTTTTATCCCATATTGGCATTTGGAAGTGCGAAGTATATCCCATTAGATAGCAATCAAGCAGGAGACTATTTTGGAAATAAGTAGTTGAAATATCTTCGATCATTCAGACCGCAATAATTATTTTGTGTCGGTTTTGTTATTAGATAAATACATCATAATTTAATTCTATTTTTGATAGTAATATTCACCAAATAAAAACTATATGATGAAAAAATTACTATTTATTACAACCGCATTTCTAACCACAGCTGTTGGTGTAAATGCGCAAACCTATGGGTTTACTAAAACTACCGCTACTTATAGCGATTTAACAAATGCAACATCTTTGAATAACGGACAAGTTTGGGATGATCCTGACCTCTCTATTTCTACAGGTTTCTCTTATCAATTATATGGAAATGCATACGATTCCTTATATCTAGGGTTTGGCGTTGGGGGAACTTACTCAACCTCTCGACTCTTTTTTAGTAGCCCCTTCCCTGCTATTTTTATGACAACAGCAGACTTAATCGACAGGGGGTATGACAGCCCAAATCAAGTTTCTGTTTCACCAATTTCATATAAAGTTGAAGGAACAGCGGGAAGCCGAATTTTTAAACTTGAATTTAAGAATGCAGGATTTTATGAGGATTTAAATGCCAACCAAGGTGTTTCTACTGACTACATAAATATGCAGCTTTGGTTATTTGAAAACAGTGGAAATATAGAGTATCACTTTGGACCCAATAGTGTAACTCAACCACTTCTAGTATATGATACCACCGGCCCAGCTCACGGTTTATCATCAAATATTGACGTGTTTAATTTCCAAATTTCTAAAAACTCAATCTTTTTAGAAGGTGCTGCTAATAATCCAACAGCATTTCAAGATTCGGCATTCAGAGTGGTTAATGGAACTCCTCCCAATGGTACTGTTTATCGTTTTATAAATGGTGGGACTGTTTCGGTGGATGAGCTAATTCAGTCGAATCAAATTAACCTTTCTATCTATCCCAATCCAACAACTAAGGCCGTTTCAATGAATATAGATCAAAGTGATCTGATTTCACATACTGTATCTATCTACAATGTGAACGGCCAACTGGTTTCAATAAAAGAATACCAATCTCAAATCGATGTTTCAGAATTAAACAATGGTACTTACTTTATGGAAGTAATTACCAAAGATGGTAGAGGTGTTTCGAAGTTTATTAAACAGTAATAAATTTCAACAAATAGATAGACCGCAACATTTTATGTTGCGGTTTTTTTATTTCTGATTGTCTATAAAAACTGAAAAATCTGATGATGGTAATCTGAAGTTGGCATACAGCGCTGTAAAAAAATCTTGACCATAATGGTAATAGATGGATGTAAAGTTGTCTTTCCGCTCTTGCAATCCACCATTTGGGAATAAATCCTGCTTCAAACGTTCAATGCGATCCACCAAAGTAGCTTGTTTGCGTTTTTCTGCTCGCATTAACTTCTTGCTGCTGTGGTCCAAATCATTCAGGTGCTTTGCCAATCGTGCTTTGAAATGAGGAATATACGTTTCATCCAAATCAGCAGCTTTGTCGATTAAAGAAGCATATGCCTTTTCAATCCACTCTTTTTCTTCAGTTATGGATAAATCGTGATTGGCATTTCGTTGCACCAACAATTTCACTAAATCTATTGTAGGAGTAAATAATTCAGTCAAGCTGATGGACAACTCTTGGTATAATTTACTTTGCTTATTGTCTAAAACTGCTGCAGAATTCCTTAAAATCAATGCAGGGAATTGAACCTTAAAGTTCTCAAAAACCGACTTCAACTGAAACCAATATGCCAACTCACCACCTCCACCAATATAGGCTAGATTAGGTAATATAGTTTCTTGATATAAAGGTCTCAACACCACATTTGGGCTAAACCGTTCTGGGTTTGTTTCCAATAAGTTCAACATTTCAGCTTCCGAAAAAGTCAATTCTGTATTGTTGATTTGATACCCTTCCTTTGTTTTTACAATTCGCTCACGAATATCGTTTTCAATGTAAAACAAGTTGATGTCTCTTGGATTTACTTGAATTTTATAGTGCTTCGCCAATTCTTCATTGGTCTGCTCTATACAGTCTGATGACACCTCTTTCAATAACTCCTCTTTAAAAGCAGGAATCATCGCTTTCTTCAATGCAGCACTATCTCCGTCGATAATCACTAATCCTTCTGATTTGAACAATTCGTGCACCAATACTCTAGTCGCATCCGCTAGATTAGATTGTTGAAAATAAGATTTCTTGAACAATTCTTTAATAAAGGTGGTATTCTCATTGTAATCGCCTAAAAGCTTCTCAAGCTCAACAAATACTTCCTCTATTCCTTCTAAATGAAACCGTCCAACAGCGCCTGTCTGCCCTGAATTCCATTGTAATTTCTTATTCTTAAAGTTAAAGTGATTGATCTCTTCAAAATCATGATCTTCAGTCGCCATCCAATATACTGGAACAAAATTTTGCTCTGGATATGCGGCTTTCAACTGCTTGCACAAATTGATAATACTGACAATCTTATACACAAAATACAGTGGCCCAGTGAACAAGCACAGCTGATGACCCGTTGTTATCGTGAACGTATTGGATTCTCCCAATTGAGCAATGTTCTCAAATGTCTCTGGAGCCTTTTTGATTTTTGATTTTGAATATTGAGCTGTTAACTCGGCTACTAAAACCTCACGATCAATCGGTTCCTTACTTTTAGCATCAATGATTCCTTTAAAATTTTCAATACTTGGGTAAGTTCCATAAAACGGTTTTAATCGTTCCGATTGATTCAAATAATCAATGACTATTGGTGAAAAATATCCGGTAGCCTGAAAAGGAATGGTTTGATGCAACATAGTGTTTGTTATGAAATTGGGTCAGCATAAAGGTCAAAATGGTCGGCTTCTCTCACTTTTACATTCACAAAATCGCCGACCCTCACAAAATGATCCTTTTTATGAATTAAAACCTCATTGTCTACTTCAGGAGAATCAAACTCTGTACGACCAATAAAGTAGTCGCCCTCTACTCGATCAATAAGCACTTTGAACTCTTTGCCGATTTTCTCTTGATTCAGTTCAAAAGAGATTCCACTCTGAACATCCATGATTCGTTCCGCTCTTTCTTCCTTCACTTTTTGAGGCACATCATCCACTAAATTATAAGCATGTGTATTCTCCTCATGAGAATAAGTAAACGCACCTAATCGATCAAATCTACTTTCTTCAACCCACTTCAACATTTCTTCAAAGTCTTCCTCCGTTTCTCCGGGGTAGCCAACAATTAGGGTGGTACGAATCGCTAAATTGGGAACTTCTTTTCTAAACTTCTCAATCAATGCAGTTGTTTTTGCTTTAGTGGTTCCTCTTCGCATAGATTTCAATACAGAGTCACTAATGTGTTGCAATGGAATGTCAATATAATTACAGATGTTATCACGCTCACGCATCACTTCTAAAACATCCTCAGGAAAACCTGTAGGGAATGCATAATGCAAACGGATCCATTCGATTCCTTCTACATCAGACAAATTGCGAAGCAATTCTGCTAAATTTCTTTTCTTGTATATATCTAATCCGTAATAAGTCAAATCTTGAGCGATCAAAATCAACTCTTTTACCCCTTGCGCAGCCAATGACTGTGCATTCTTTACCAATTGTTCGATTGGTGTAGAAACATGCTTTCCACGCATTAGCGGAATCGCACAGAATGAACAAGGACGATCGCAACCTTCTGCAATCTTAAAGTAAGCGTAATGGTTTGGTGTAGTTAATAATCGTTCTCCAACCAATTCGTGCTTGTAATCAGCTTTCAAAGTTTTCAGCAAACGAGGCAACTCACGAGTTCCAAAAAAGGAATCTACTTCAGGCATTTCCTCTTGCAACTCCTCACGGTAGCGCTCAGAAAGACATCCTGTTACATACACTTTATCTACTCTTCCTTCTTTTTTAGCATCTACATAACTGATGATGGTATCAATCGACTCTTGCTTCGCATTATCGATGAATCCGCAAGTATTGATAATCACAATCTCAGAATCATCTTGTTTGGCTTCGTGCTCCACCTCAAAATTGTTCGCTTTTAATTGACTCATCATTACTTCTGAATCAAATATGTTCTTCGAGCAACCTAGTGTAACTACGTTGACTTTGTTTTTCTTTAATGTCTTTGTTTTCATGTATGCAATTGTAGGCGGCAAAATTACAGAAAAACACACACTTCTAGACCCACACAATTTCACTGCTTATCGTTTTGTATTCTTTTAACTTTCTTCGCTAGATGCGTGAAATAATTAATATCTTTCCCGCTCGCTAAATTTGATTTCCATGAAAGAACTACTCAAAAAAATTTTAAACAAAATAGGGTATTCGATTAATAAAATAGATTCAAGTAAACCACCTTATTCCGATATAAAAAATAAAGAGTTTTGGGAAATTTACGAAGTTTGTAAACCCTTCACTATGACCAATATTGAATCTTTATATTCGTTATACTGCTCGGTAGACTACGTTTTGAAAAACAACATTAAAGGAGCCTTTGTAGAGTGTGGTGTCTGGAGGGGAGGAAGTTCAATGCTAATTGCTCAAATGTTGAAAAACCGTAGCATCACTGATAGAAGGTTATATCTATTTGATACATTTGAGGGAATGTCTGAACCTACTAATAATGATTTAGATATTAGAGGAATAAAAGCTTCGACCCTATTGACCGATAATGAACACAATAAAGAAGAATCAGTATGGTGTTTAGCAGAGTTAAAAGATGTTCAAAAGAATATGCGTTTGACCTCATTTCCTGAGGAAAATGTCACTTTTATCAAAGGAAAAGTAGAAGATACAATTCCTGAAAACCTGCCCAAAGAAAACATTGCATTGCTTCGATTAGACACAGATTGGTACGAATCCACTAAGCATGAATTAAACTACCTCTACCCCAAATTAGAACAAAAAGGGGTTTTAGTGATTGATGATTATGGTCATTGGGAAGGTTGCCGAAAAGCTGTAGATGAGTATTTCCAAGAAAACAACATCCATTTATTGCTTCATAGAATAGACTATACCGTCCGTGTTGGAATTAAAGCATAGATATAAACTTCAATCAAAACTTAAATTTCAAACTGTTATATTTTTATAGACAATGTTTTTACAAAATATAAGTCAGTAAAATCTGCAACTAAAGGTTTAAGAATCGACTAACTTCATAAATTGTTTTACTTAATTTGCAATGCTAAAAATGTTTTCTTTTTAATAAATTCAGCTTGAGTGAAAAAAAAGATACTGCCTCTACTCCTCTTTTTCATTTTCTATTTTTTTAATCTTGAAACCTCCTTCACGCAGGAAAATCAAGAGGATTCCATTTGTAAAGAATATTTCTATTCTGCTCGAAAATATTTTTATAAGGATCACGATTCAGCACTGTATTTTACTCAACTTATTGAAAAAACTGCCAATGAGTATAATAACGAAAGGTGCTTGGCGATAGCGCTTTCTTGTTATGGGACTATTTATAGAAATTCAGGTAAATACCCTCAATCCCTGAATGCTTTTGATAGCAGTTTGGCACTATTTAAATCTCTAAACGACAGCATCTGGGAAGCACGCACCATTTTAATGATCGGTTCGGTGTATAGCGAAAAGGGAGATTACTTGAAAAGTATTGAATTGTTGATGGAATCATCAAGAAAATATGAGGGATTGACTGACGAATGGAGTGTTCGAAGTAGATCTAGAGTCAAAAACTTTATTGGAATTGCCTATTACCAATTGGGGGATAAAAAGAATGCACTAGTATACTTCAAGGAGTCTTTGGCCGATTCTAAAAGTTTAATGGATACGTCGAGTTTCATTAGTCCATTAAGCAATATAGGAATGTTGTTTAGTGATTTAGGAAACTATTCAGAGGCCCTAAAGCACTATGAAATGGCAAGAGCTATTGCGGTAAAAACCAACAATTATCTTAATGAGGCACAAATTGTTGGCAATATTGGAAACGTATATTTTAAATTAGGAGATTATCATCGTTCTATTCAAAATAGGTTACAGGCTTTAAAAATGGTTAAAGAGTTAAATCAAACTGATGAAATCACCAGACAATATTTAGGGATTGCCAAAAGTAATTTTGAATTAAAAGATTTCAAAGTAGCTTCCCGTTATGCAGATAGCAGTTACACTTTAGCGAAGAAAATCCAAGCAAAAGATCAAATTAAGGAAGCATTAGAGTTTAGAATTGAATTACAATTGGCACTTAACAACCCTGAGGCATCTATCCCGTTGTTTCAGGAATTAATTTTAGTTAAGGACAGTATTCTAAACCAGGAAAAAATAAAACAAATTGCGGCCTTAGAAGTAGAATTCGAAACAGAAAAAAAGGAACTAAAAATAGAAAACCAGGAAAAAGAGTTAATGCTATTATCTAAAGAAAAAGAGGTACAGCGACTTTATTATATTGGTTTCTCCATGCTCTTATTCTTGGGTTCTGGACTTCTTTTTTTACTTTACAATCGACAAAAATTAAAAGCAACGAATGCAGAAATGAAAAAGCAAATCGTGCAGCAAAACCTTAAACAATCCGAACTTAAGAATATCCAACTACAACAAGACATAGATGTCCATCAACAAGAAATCACTGCTATTACTCTTTCAATGATTCGAAAAAACGAACAAATAGAACGGTTAAAGAATCAAATTTCTAAACTCGATCAAAACGATTCAAAAGCTATAGAGTTAAAAAGAAAAATGAGAGATCAAGAGATAGCTGATATCGATTGGAATAATTTTAATGCTCACTTTTCTAAAATTCATCCAGAGTTTTACCATCACCTTTTGAATGAAAATGCAAATATCACTCAAAATGAAATGCGCACTGCTGCTTTGATTAAAATGAACCTATCCAATCGGGAAATTGCAAGTATTACTGGTGTCAATGTCCGATCAGTAGATCAAACTAAATATAGGTTGAAAAAGAAAATTGCACAAGATTCAGAGAAAAGTTTGGTAGAATTGATTCGAGATATATAATCCAAATTTAATTTAAAACACTGATAATGCAAATATTACCAAACTGTAGACAATTTGTAGACAGTGTAAAAATAGATACCTTAGAATTTATATAGAGTTTTGATTCTGTTACTGAATTTAAAATTCTATGAGAAAAATAGCTTTGACCTTTTTGTTGGTGTTGAGTGCATTTATTGCCAATGCACAATTAAACGCAAACTATACTTATAATCCTGCTGTAGGATGCTCTACACCACATACTGTTTTTTTTACAGATCAATCCACAAAACCTGACACATGGCTTTGGAATTTTGGTGACGGTAGCACTAGTAGAGCTCAGAACCCCATTCATAACTATACTTCAGCAGGAACTTACACGGTCAGTTTAACCATAACCGATACTGTTGTTGGAGGCTCTAGCACGAAGTCTATCCCTATGGCTGTTGTTGTAGAAGTTCCAACTGCTGATTTCAATGGAAGTTCATTGTTTGGTTGTGGTCCATTAACCATTAATTTCACCAACGCCTCCACTACCGCTGTCAGTTATCTTTGGAATTTTGGTGATGGAAATACTTCAACCCTAGAAAACCCTACTCATACCTACCAGAATAGAGGGGCATATTCAGTTTCACTAACCATTACTACTGCTAACGGATGCACAAACACTAGAACTAAGACTAATTATATCACTGTTCTTGGACCAACCGTAAGTTTTGGTTTGTCAGGTTCTGCACCAACTCAACCTCCTTATACTTTTAGTTTTTCTGATTTATCCACCACTAGTTCTCCAATCATTTCATGGAACTGGAACTTTGGTGATGGAAATACCTCAACTCTTCAAAACCCTACCCATACCTATACCCTCATTGATAGCTTTGATGTTAGTTTAAAAGTAACTGATTTAGACGGATGTAACAGAACACTAACTAGAACAAATTATGCCATTACTAAATTCCTTCAGGCCAATATTACCCAAACTACGGCCATTTCATGCAATGGAGACAGTAATGGGGTATTAACAGTTACTCCTAATTTAGGAACCCCGCCATATTCTTATAGTTGGTCAAATGGGGCAGTCACAGCTGTCAATAGTGGGCTTTCTGCCGGAACGTATACTGTAACTGTTACAGATGCTTCAACAAACTTAGTAACCTCAACATTCAACCTTATAAATCCTACACCAGATAGTCCCAACTTCCACTATTCTGCTTCAGCTTATTGTATTAATGAAACTAATCCAACACCTATTATTACTGGTACAACAGGAGGGGTTTTTAAAAGTACGGCAGGCTTATCTATAGATTCCACTTCAGGAACGATTGATTTACCTAATTCTACTCCAGGGATTTACGTAGTGAACTACACTACTAAAAGTTCATGTCCTGAATCCTATAATGTTTCAGTCCAAATCAATCCAACCCCTCAAGTTACCTTAATTGGACCCAATGGAGCTTGCTTAGGCAGCACTATCACATTGACCGCAAACACAAATGCAGCAGGCTATTTATTTGACTTTATGGATTCATTCTCGGCCCCTATTGGATCCGGAACCGTTTCAGGCACCAACTCTGTAATCAACGTCAATTTACCGACAATCCAAGGGAATTTTACTTATAGCGTAAAAGTAATTGCCCCCTCTACTAATTGTTTTACCATCGAATCTATTTCTATCAACGTAGCTAACTCGGACGATGCTAGTTTTAATTTTGATGCCGCTTCTTATTGTAACACTGAATCTAACCCTACACCAATTATTACTGGTACTACTGGAGGTACTTTCCATAGTCCTTCAGGATTAAACTTAAATCCCACAACAGGATTAGTGGATTTATCAACCTCAATGAATGGAACTTATCCAATAAAATACGTCACAAGTGGATCTTGTCCTGATAGCTCAACGGTTAACATCACTATCAATAGCACTAAAGACTCAACACTTAAAGTATCTAAATGCGACAGCTACACTTGGCCACAAAATGGAATTACTTATTACAATTCCGGCTTATTTTTAGATACCACATCCACCACTTTAGGTTGTGACTCAATCGTTACACTGGATTTGACTATTAATAGTGTAAATAGTACAATTTCGGTAGATTCAAATGAGTCGTGCATCGGTGCCTATGATGGTCAACTAACTGCAGTGGCTATTGGAGGTACGGCGCCCTATACTTACTCATGGTCTAATAGTGCACCTACTCCAACCATTTTAGGAATTACCTCTGCGACCTACACCGTTAGAATAACTGATGCCAATGGATGTACAAGCAATAGTTCTGCTGCAATTGTAGTACTCGATACAATCAAACCAACAGTATTAACTCAAAATATCACTGTATTTTTAGATGTATCAGGACAGGCCACTATTACTAGTTCTGATATCGACAAAGGAAGTAATGATGCATGTGGAACTCCAACATTAGGCCTTAGAAAAAGCACCTTCAATTGCACTGAAGTGGGAAACAATGCCATCTATTTAATTGCAACAGATGTTAATGGAAACATCGATTCTGCATCTGCTATAGTTACCGTAATAGATTCCGTTCCACCCAATGTAGTAACTCAAAACCAAACGATTTATCTAGATGCTTCTGGCTTTGCCTCTATAGCTCCAACTGACATTGATAATGGGAGCTCAGATGGATGTGGAAGTCCAACTTTATCTTTAAGTAAGAGTAGCTTTTCTTGCAGTGATGTAGGAGCTAATACTATACAGCTCATTGCAATGGATATCAATAATAACATAGACTCCTCTTCTGCAATTGTAACTGTTTTAGACACGATAAAACCAACAATAATTGTACAAAATAGAACTCTTTACTTGGATGCTTCAGGGCAAGCAATACTTACTCCAACAGATATAGACAATGGCAGTTCTGACATTTGTGGAGCTGTTAATTTAAGCCTCGATTCAACTTCATTTGATTGTTCTGAAATTGGAATCAATTCCGTTGTACTTAAAGGAATTGATGCAAGTGGTAATGAATCAACTAAGCTTGCAACAGTAACTGTCTATGATACGATTCATCCAATGATTATGAATTGCCCTACTTCTATTATACAAACTGCAGATGCCGGAAGCTGTTATGCCATTGTAACGTGGGCAACTCCTACAGCTGCTGACAACTGTGGAATTGACTCTTTAATAGCGAGCCATAACCCTAATTCTACTTTTCCAATTGGAACTACAACGATTACCTACATTGCTTATGATGAATCGTTGAATACAGATACTTGTACATTTACCATCACCATCACTGACAATGAAAAGCCAGTAATTGGCAATTTACCTGCTGACACCGTTCTTAACAACGATATAGGAAATTGTAGCGCGGTTTTTAATTGGTCAGCTGTAACAGCTTCAGATAATTGTACGCTAGATTCATTGGTTAGCAGTCATACTTCTGGAGATGCATTCCCTGTCGGAACAACTACTGTTACTTATACTGCCTATGACCATGCTCTCAATACATTCAGTGCTAGCTTTACCGTTACAGTAATTGATATTGAGCAACCAACAATTGTTTGTCCTTCAAATATCAGTCAATGTGACTCCTTTGTAACATGGAACTCACCGATAGGAATGGATAATTGTGTAGGTGCAATCACCAACAGATCCGACGGTGTTAATCTATATTCAGGAGATCAATTCCCAAAAGGTATAACTACCATCTCCTACCAAGTAACGGATGCTTCCAACAATCAATCAACTTGCTCATTCGATATAGAAGTATTTACCCCTCCAACGGCAGATGCAGGACCTGATTTATCCACGCGAGATATTGAACCTGTTCAAATATTGGCCAATACAACAAATGCAGTTCAAATTTACTGGACTCCTATTACAGGATTATCTGATCCTACAACAGCGCAGCCATTAGCTAACCCTAGGCAAAACACTACATATACTCTTCGTGTGGTTAGTGCAGATGGTTGTGAAGTTTCAGATGATGTGGAAATTAAAGTTGAGCTGGTCACTCAACTTGATGCAACCACCTTATTCACTCCCAACGGCGATGGTAGAAATGATCGTTGGGTAGTGAATAAGCCTGAATTAATCTCTGGTTGTCAATTAGTAATTTTTAATAGAAATGGTACCGAAGTCTATTCAACCAACAACTACATCAATGATTGGGATGGTACAATTGAAGGCGAAGAACTTCCGGAAGGAACCTATTACTATATCATTAGTTGCCAGGACAGGCGACAATACAAAGGACCAATAACCTTATTAAGAGAAAGAAGATAACTCCAAAAAACAATAGACATGACGAATAGCAAAAACAAACTAGTCACAGCCACACTTGCAATTTTGGGGTTCATAGTTTTTAGTAATGTGAAAGCGCAACAAAGCCCGATCAGCAACTTTTATAATTTCAACAATTACTTATTGAATCCTGCAGAAGCAGGCCATCAGTATCGATTGGCAGGTACAGCTAGTCATCGAATTCAATGGCAAGGAATTGATGGAGCACCCAAAACTACTTTTTTGGGACTTCATGGCTCGCTGAATGATAACATGGGATTCGGGGGTAAAATAACTGTTGACCAAACCGACATTTTAAAACAATTCAATGCTGCCCTCTCCTACTCTTATCGGATTTCAATCAATGAAAATACTAGCCTTCGATTTGGAGTGTCCGGAATGATTAATCAGAATAGTATCAATTATAACAAAGCCATCATAGGCGATTATGCAGATGAGGTAGCTACTGGCGGTTCACAAAATGGAACTACTTTCGATGCCGAAGCCGGTTTGATGTTGGCTTATAAAAAAGGATCTATTGGTTTGGCTGCTTCTAACCTTTTTGAATCAGATGTCAATTATACGCTACCTGAAAACAGAGGCGACGGAACTTTTGAACGCGTGCGATTTTTAAAGATTTATGGATCTTATAAATTTAAACTGTCGGAAAACTGGAATTTAGAGCCTTTTGTTATGGTTCGAAATCAAGGAGTAGGAAGCTTTCAGGCTGAAGTCAATGCCATGACTTCGTGGAAGGAAACCTTATACCTTGGAATCGGCTATCGACAAGAAGCTGGGTACATCGGAAAACTAGGGTTTCAAATCACAGATAAATTGATGGCTGCATATGCTTATGAGTTTTCAAATACTGGAATCGCTTCCAATAGCAATGGATCACATGAGTTTATGATTGGATTGAAAATGGGTAAAGTGAAGAATGAAACTCCTCCGTCTCCAATTGAGGAGGAAGATATAGCGCCTATTATCACTAAAAAACCAGTTCAACAGCCTGAAGAGGTAATTGAAAAGGAAATTGAAGTAGAAAAAATAGAGCTTCCTATTTCTGAAGAAAATACAGCCGTTAAAACTGAAATAAAGGAAACTACACCTGAAAAATTAGAAACAACAACTGTAGCTATTTCTGATGTTGAAAAAGTAACAACAATTAATTCTAAAGTATTTGAACAAAAAGTGCCATTTGAATTTGAGCAAACTTCATTTATTCCTGAAGCTAAAACGTCATTGGATAGGATAGCTGCTGAACTAAAGAAGTTCCCAACACAAAAAATCATCATTTATGGACATACTTGTGACATGGGAAGCGACGCAATCAATCAACAAGTATCTGCGCTCAGAGCAAAATCAGTTGAAAGCTATTTGATTGCTCAAGGGGTTAATTCAAATCAAATTAGTACGAAAGCCATGGTAGACACTATGCCAATTGCTCCTAACACAACAATAGCAAACAAGCAAAAGAATAGACGAGTGGAATTTGAATTGGTGAAGTAACACGAATTCAGATTTCTTCAAACGAAAACCTTCAAGGCGCATCTTTACAGATGATTAAACCTTGAAGGTTTTCTCATTAGCAATTTAAACCGTTACAGAATATATGCTCTCACCCTGCTTCCTAGAAAGTAAATACTATCTTTAACTTTCAAAAAATAATGTGATGCAAATACTATCGAAGATCTTAATCGGAATCATCGCTTTTGAGCACCTTTTCATTCTCTACATGGAAATGTTTGCATGGGAAACGTTGGGAAAGAAAACGTTTAAAGGAGCTTTACCTGATGAACTTTTCAAACCTACCAAAGCTATGGCAGGCAACCAAGGATTGTACAATGGTTTTCTATCGGCAGGATTAATCTGGTCACTTCTTATTACTGATCCACAATGGAGCACCAATGTGGCTCTTTTCTTTTTAGGTTGTGTGATTGTAGCAGGCTGTTACGGCGCTATTACTGCCAGTAAAAAAATCTTTATGGTTCAGGCTATGCCTGCAATTATTGCATTTATAGTTACTTTGTTTTTCAGATAGCAGCTATACTGATAATCGATATTGTAGTATTGAATACACTTACAGATGAACTTTGAAAAAATACAGCCTATTCGTTTTATAGGATTACTTTTAATCATCATTTTTATCATTTTTGAATACAATCGATATGGTGATTTTTCAATCTATTATCATGCAGCTTCCAACCTATATAGATTACCAGACTTATATCACCCACTTTATAGCGAACCACCCACACTGTTCTATTTAGGAAACCCTGTTATCACCTTATTCATCTATACGCTCACTTATTTACCGTTGTCATTTGCAACTCTTTTGGTGAAGCTGGTTGACCTCGTTCTCCTTTATCGAATTTGGATAATAATTTCATCCTATCTATCTATTGATTTACACACTAGTAAAATAAAGAATCTACTCTTGATCATTACTTTCGCTAGTTGCTTCATTAGTATATATTACAACCTTCACCTAGTGCAGTTTACTATAATAATGTTGTATTGTAGTCTAGAAGGAATTTATCAAATTAGTCAGAATAAGAATATACCACTTGGATCCTTTCTGATAGCATTTGCGGTGCTAACGAAGATTAGTCCAATAGTCTTGTTGCCGTATTTGATATATCGAAATCATTTCAAAGCTTTTATGTGGACGATTCTATTTCTAGGTGTGCTAGTAGGAAGCACTTTCATTTTTATAGAACCGACTAAAAGTTTATTTCTATGGTCAAAATGGTGGTATTTAATCAACCCTTTAGACCCGGACTCTATTTTTGACATGAATAATAGAAAAAATCATGGAATAAGCACTTTATTGTCTACCCTGTTTATAAAAGATATTACAGATAATATTGTTGAATTGACCAACAGAAGATACCTCATTGATCTAGGAAGAGAACAAGTTAAAGTTCTTATCACAGTTGCCAGAGTCATTTTAATTGGACTCACCTTCTACTTTTTGAGAAGTCTTCCTTTTGTAAAGCAAAAGATTAAACAGAATGAGTTTTGGGAATTAAGTTATTTATTGCTAATTATTCCTCTCTTTTTTCCACAACAGAGAATCTATAATTTCATATTCGTTCTACCGGCAATTGCATATTTATGCTACCATTTGATTGTTAACAAACAACAAATCAAAAACTATCATTTAAAGCTCGGAGCTTTCGTCTTTTGTGTTCTTTTATTCAATTTTGAAATGATTTTTGGTCAATTACGTTTGTATTTATGGTATTATAAAACCATGACTTATGCCACCCTATTTGTATTAATTTTACTAATGTGGATTAGGCCCACTTCTCGAGCAACAATAACACCGATTAAAACTTAACTAAAGGCCTTATTTTGTTAATATTATTTACAAAAAAAATCCTCTAGGCATGGCCAAGAGGATTTCTAAATTTTAAACTATTTTATGGCTTAAACATTAAACTTAAAGTGCATGATGTCTCCATCTTTCACGATGTATTCTTTTCCTTCCATGCTCATCTTTCCGGCTTCTTTTACAGCTGCTTCAGATTTATATTTAAGGTAGTCATCATACTTAATTACCTCCGCTTTAATAAAGCCTCGTTCAAAATCTGAGTGGATTACTCCAGCTGCTTGTGGTGCCGTCATTCCCTTTCTAATAGTCCAAGCTCTTACTTCTTTTACTCCTGCGGTCAAATACGTTTCTAGGTTCAACAAACGGTATGCTGCTTTAATCAATTGATTCACTCCTGGCTCTTTTAAGCCTGCATCTTCCAAAAACTCTTTACGCTCTTCTGCGCTCTCCAATTCTGCAATGTCGGCCTCTAACCCAGCTGCTACGATAATAATTTCAGCATTTTCGTCTTTTACGGCTTCTCTCACTTGATCGACAAATTTGTTTCCGGTGGCAATGGAACCTTCATCCACATTACAAACATACAATACAGGTTTAGCTGTCAGTAAAAATAAATCTGCTACATACTTTCGATCTTCATCTTCCACAGGAGTTGAACGTGCTGCCTTTCCTGACTCTAAATGCGCTTTGTAAACATTCAATACTTCTCGCTCTTTAATTGCTTCTTTATCTCCTGTTTTTGCAGCTCTTACTGTTTTTTCTAGCTTTTTCTCAACTGCTTCTAAATCTTTTAAAATCAATTCGTAGTCGATAGTTTCCTTATCTCTTACCGGATTTACACTTCCATCAACGTGAACAATGTTTCCGTCTTCAAAACAACGTAAAACGTGAATAATTGCATCCGTTTCTCTAATGTTTCCTAAGAATTTATTTCCTAAACCCTCTCCCTTACTTGCTCCTTTCACCAATCCTGCAATATCCACGATATCTATAGTAGTTGGTAAAATGCGTTCAGGGTTAATCAATTCTGCCAATGCATTCAATCGCTCATCTGGCACTGTAATCACCCCAACATTTGGTTCTATGGTACAAAAAGGAAAGTTGGCCGATTGTGCTTTCGCATTCGACAAACAGTTAAACAAAGTTGATTTTCCTACATTCGGTAAACCGACAATTCCACATTTCAAAGCCATTCTTCTATTGTTTTGGTGATTAAAAAACGGGCACAAAGATATTTATTATTTGCTGGTAAATTTCGTTTTCAACGAATTTCGAAAGTTATTAACAGAAATCGAGCATTCTTGCCGAATTCAGTTACTTTTGTGACCCAAACAACCTCGCAAAATCGAAACAAAATGGCTGATATAGCAAAACTAGAAAAAGTTGCCTCACAAGTTAGAAGAGACATTGTTAGAATGGTACACGCAGTAAACTCAGGACACCCAGGTGGTTCTTTAGGCTGCGCAGATTACTTTACAGCGTTATACTTTGACGTGATGAAGTATTCAACAGACTTCAAAATGGATGGAAAAGGTGAAGATTTATTCTTCCTTTCCAATGGTCATATTTCACCTGTATGGTACAGCACCTTGGCTAGAGCAGGTTTTTTCGAGGTAAAAGAATTAGCTACTTTTAGAAAGTTAAACACTCGTCTTCAAGGTCATCCTACTACTCATGAAGGCCTTCCTGGTGTTCGTGTAGCAAGTGGTTCATTGGGTCAAGGATTGTCTGTAGCCGTTGGTGCTGCTTTAACTAAAAAACACAATAACGATGATCGGATTGTTTATTCTCTTCACGGTGACGGAGAATTACAAGAAGGTCAGATATGGGAAGCGGCCATGTTTGCTGCTCATAATAAAGTAGATAACATTATATCAGCTATCGACTTCAATGGCCGTCAAATCGACGGAGATGTTAGCGATGTAATGGATTTGGGTGATTTGAGAGGAAAATGGGAAAGCTTTGGTTGGACTGTTACAGAAATGGACGGAAACAATATGCAAGCCATCATTGATGGTTTAGCCCACGCCAAAACATTAACTGGCAAAGGCAAGCCTGTTATGATTATAATGAAAACAGAAATGGGTGCAGGTGTTGATTTTATGATGGGATCACACAAGTGGCATGGAGTAGCTCCAAACGACGAGCAATTGGCGAATGCCTTGAGCCAATTGCCTGAAACATTAGGAGATTATTAAGAGGCACAGTTGTTGATTTATCGCAGCGAATCGAATCCAACACTCATGAAAAATAGATTAAAAACCAAAATGCGACAGTTATTAATGGCACTCTTTATTGGAGTGGCTTTCTTGCTGACGCATGATGTCGCTGCACAAGCACCTAAAAAGACACGTATCTTATTTGTGTTAGATGGCTCTCAAAGCATGTATGCTCGTTGGGAGAATGGACAGAAAATGCAGGTGGCCACTCGCCTACTGGGTGAAATGGTTGATAGTTTGAAGAGTGTTGAAAACGTTGAAGTAGCTTTACGTGCATTTGGACATACTTACCGAGTAGTTCAAGGCGATAGAAGTTGCACCGACACAAAGTTAGAAGTGCCTTTCGGTAAAAGCAATCATGATAAAATTATCAGTAAATTAAGAGAAATCAGACCAATGGGAACAACCTTGATTGCCTACTCTTTGGAGCAAGCAGCAAACGATTTCCCGACATGTACTGATTGTAGAAACATCATTGTATTAATTACTGATGGAATTGAAGAATGCGATGGTGACCCTTGTGCTGTTTCATTGGCATTGCAACGAAAAGGAGTTATTCTTAAGCCTTTTGTGATTGGATTAGGATTAGATCCTAGTATCATGGATGCTTTTAAATGTATTGGAAATTTCTACGATGCGCGAAATGAATCTACTTTCAAGCAAGTACTTGATATAGTGATTTCACAAGCTTTAAATAATACCACTGCTCAAGTTAACCTATTAGATATTTATAACAAGCCAACGGAAACGAATGTCGCGATGACTTTCTACGATGCTTTTACTGGGATGCCTCGATATAACTTTGTGCATACACTAGACAGCAGAGGAAATCCAGATACCATTCCTGTTGATCCATTAGGAAAATACAATTTGGTGGTTCATACCACTCCTGTAGTAGAAAAGAAAGACATAGAACTAACTGCAGGTACTCATAATTACATTGCAGTTGATGCAGCCCAAGGTAGTCTGCTGCTGCAGATGAATGGGTTCAACGAATACCAAAAATTGCAAGCCATAGTGCGAAAATCAGGGGAAATGAAAACGCTGTATGCACATGCCTTTGATGAAGAAAAGAAATACTTGGTTGGTAAATATGATTTAGAAATCTTAACTCTTCCACGTATATTATTACCTGCCGTTAATATTGCCCAAAGTAATGTTACTAAAATTATGATCCCTCAGCCTGGTGTAGCTGCCATCGGCATGGGAGTTAAAGGCTACGGAACTATTTTCGTAGAAAAAGGCGATTTATTAGAAAAAGTAACCGACCTAAATGTCAACTCAGTAAGAGAATCAATTGTTTTGCAACCAGGAAGCTATAAATTAGTCTTTCGACCATTAAACGCAAGACTATCCATATACACCAAAGAAATTTCATTTACCATAACCTCAGGACAAACAACTCAAGTAAAATTTTAATCAAGCGATGAAAAAGTATACTTCTACAGGAAATAAAGACACCCGCTCAGGATTTGGAGACGGATTACTCGAAGCAGGAAAGAAAAACGAAAATGTTATCGCAATGTGTGCCGATTTAACTGGCTCACTCAAGATGGACGCCTTTAAAAATGAATTTCCTGATCGATTTATACAAGCAGGAATTGCAGAAGCTAACATGATTGGAATGGCTGCAGGGATGACTATAGGAGGAAAAATTCCTTTTACAGGAACATTTGCCAACTTCTCTACTGGTCGTGTGTATGATCAGATTCGTCAGTCGGTAGCTTACAGCGATAAGAATGTGAAAATTTGTGCATCGCATGCAGGTTTGACTTTAGGAGAAGATGGGGCAACTCACCAAATTCTAGAAGACATCGGTTTGATGAAAATGTTACCTGGAATGACGGTTATCAATCCATGTGATTATAACCAAACCAAAGCAGCTACAATTGCTATTGCTGAGCACCACGGACCAGTATACTTGCGTTTTGGTCGTCCAAAAGTACCTGTATTCATGCCTGAGAATGAAAAGTTCGTAATTGGTGAAGCCATCCACTTGACAGAAGGTACAGATGTTAGCATCTTTGCAACTGGACATCTAGTTTGGGAAGCTTTGCAAGCAGCTGAGCAATTAGAAGCAAAAGGAATATCTGCAGAAGTAATAAATATTCATACCATTAAACCTTTAGACGCTAAAGCAGTCTTAGCATCAGTAGCAAAGACGAAATGTGTGGTAACTGCTGAAGAACACATGCGCCACGGTGGTTTAGGTGATTCCATTGCTCAATTGTTATCGAGGGAAAATCCAACACCAATGGAATATGTAGCAGTAAACGATTCGTTCGGTGAAAGCGGAACACCAGAAGAATTAATGACGAAATACGGACTAGATGCGGCTAATATTGTAAAAGCGGCTGAAAAGGTTATAAAAAGAAAATAACAATTTCAACGAGTACATTTGGAGCCGTTAATTCACTTGAATTAATGGCTCTTTTTTTTGAATAAATTGTGATTTAAACGACATTAAAAGTGGAAGAACACCTGAGCGACAATAAGATATTAGAACTTTGTTTAGACAATGAAAGCCAATCCTATGGGTTTAATTTATTAGTCAGGAAATACCAAAAACAATTGTACTTTCATATTCGAAAAATGGTTTTAGTACATGAGGATGCTGATGATGTGCTACAACAGACATTTATCAAAGCATGGAAAAACATCACTCTATTTCGCGGAGACAGCAAGCTTTATACTTGGTTATATCGAATTGCCTCCAATGCATGTATTGACTTTTTAAAAAACAAAAAGAAACACCATCATTCCGATATAGATCAAATAGCAGAAAGCTATTTAAATGCGCTGGAAGAAGATCCATTATTTACCGGCGACGATATGGAAAAAGAATTTCAAAAAGCTCTTTTAACCTTACCAGACAAGCAACGATTAGTGTTTAACTTGAAATATTTTGAAGAGTTAAAGTATGAGGAAATATCTCAAATAACAGGTACATCAATTGGAGGATTAAAAGCTTCCTACCATCATGCAGTAGAAAAAATTAAAGAATTTATAAAACAAGATTAAACCCTACTATTAATTTACAGTCAAACCATCGAGATGAAAACGAACGATCCATTTAATCAGAAAAACAAGCAACCTTTCGAGGTCCCATCTGGATATTTTGAAGCATTGCCTACAAAAATTCAAGAGGTCCTTCGGGAAGAAGAAAATAAAATGACACTATGGGATAGAATTAAACCCATACTGGGAGGTCGTTTTACGATAAGTACAAGTGTTATGGCAGTGTTAGTGATTGTCATACTTCAGCTTTCAGAGGTGACGACCTCGACATCCAACATAAGCATTAACTCTGACGAGGCTTATGCTTATTTAGAAGACCTAGAAACAGAAGACTTTGACGAAACAATGATGCTTGATTACTTAGATGAAATCCCTGTTGTTTTAGAAGAGCCCACAGAAGAAGATATAATGAATTACTTGATGAATCAAGAATATATTGAAAACGAAGTGTATTAACCAATTAAATTTAAGTAAGATGAAGAAGAAAATCTTAATCGCGTTCATAGCTGTGACTTCAGTTTTTGGCGCACAAGCACAAGAAAAAAAAGCAGATAGATCTGAAAAAATGCTAGAATATAAAATAAAGTTTATTGAAGAAAAGCTAGCATTAACAGAAAAGGAGAAAGCAGACTTTATTCCTGTATACAAAGAATACCTCCAAAAAGAGCAAGAATGCAAAAAGGAATTTAGATCAGAAAAGGGAGCCGCAAAAGGCGAAAAAAAGCTACTTTCTGAGAAATCTGATGCTGAAATTGAAAAAGAATTAGATGCGCATATTGCTAGAAAAGAAAAAGGCCTAGCTGTAGACAAAGAATACTTAGCCAAGTTTAAAAAAGTATTACCCATCAAAAAAGTCGCTCAATTATACGAAGCAGAACGTGCTTTTAAAAAGGAGTTATTGGACAAGCTAAGAGACAAAAAAAGCGAAGGAAAAGGAAAACGCGAAGGTGAGCGTTCGATGAGTCCTAGCTCTACCGATTAATTTTGATCCAATTCGCAGTATTGATTTAGATTAGTTGATACCTTCAGAGGTTAGTATATAGATACTTCCCTTTGAAGGTTTTTTTTGTTTGAAATGAGGAGTAATTATTCATGTGCGATACTTAAAATCAACTACAAGGAGCACCAAGATTTTAAGCCTATTCCTCCAAGTATTTTGAATGTTTTCTGAAGAATAAAGATTGAAACAATGCGACAGCCAATATGCTCCGCACTAAACTTAACAAAGTAGAATTATAGCTATAAATCAACATTACATTGACAAAATATTCAATCGATTGATTGCGACAATTGATTAATTTTGGGGCATGTCAAACAGCAAGGAAATATTTTACAAGAATTTAGCCCAAACTACACCATTTGCATTGGGTTATGAGATTAGTCATGCCGAGGGTTCCACTATTTACACTACTGATGGCAGAGTTATTTTAGATTTTATTTCAGGAATCGGTGTAAGCAGTTTAGGACATGGTCATCAGGCCATCAAAAAAGCCGTAATCGACCAAGTGGAAAAGCACATGCACGTAATGGTATATGGAGAATTTATCCAAGAGTCCCAATCTAAATTAGGTGAAGAATTAAGTCGAGTACTACCTCAAGAGATTGATAGCTATTATTTTGTCAATTCAGGAACCGAAGCCATCGAAGGTGCATTAAAATTAGCGAAACGTGCAACCGGTCGACAACAAATCATTGCATTCGAAAGGGCCTATCATGGAAGTACACACGGCGCTTTGAGTGTAGGAGGCAATAAAGCCAAACAAACCCCTTTCCTACCCTTACTTCCCAATATTGACCGAATTCAATTAAATAACCTTTCTGATTTAGAAAAAATTACAACTGAAACAGCATGTGTAATTTTAGAAACCATTCAAGGTGATGCCGGAGTCCGAATTCCGGACTACCACTATATGCAGGCTCTGAGAAAGAGGTGCTCCGAAGTAGGAACTTTGCTAATATTAGATGAAATTCAATCAGGTATAGGTCGAACTGGGAAATTTTTGGCATTTGAGCATTTTGATATCGTTCCCGACATCATTACGATGGGTAAGGCTCTAGGTGGAGGAATGCCGATTGGATGCTTTGCTTCTCGCAAAGAATTGATGGAGCAATTAAGTGATCATCCAATGTTAGGTCACATTACTACATTTGGTGGACATCCCGTAGTTTGTGCCGCAGCAGCTGCCGGATTAAAAGTATTGAGAGAAGAGAACCTCATTGCAGGAGTTCAAGCTAAAGCTGATAAAATTGCTTCCTTATTAGTCCATCCATGCATTAAAGAAGTCCGCTACAAAGGACTCATGATTGCTGTAGATTTAGATTCAGAAGAGCGAGTTCAGAAAGTGGTAGATGATTGTTTAAAAAATGGATTATTGACTTTCTGGTTTTTATCTACTGCCTATTCTTTCCGTTTGGCGCCGCCATTGAATATATCGGAAGAAGATTTAGAAAAAGGATGTGCCATAATTCTGGCAGCAATTGAGAAAACTGCTAATTAGAATAGTTAATTTCGCAAGTGTATGGCAAAGGAGACAAAACAACCAAACGTAACTATTAAGAATAAAAAAGCGTCATTTGAGTATGAATTTATTGATACTTATGAGGCCGGTATGCAATTAATGGGTACAGAGATAAAGTCGATCCGTGACTCAAAAGCCAGTATCAAAGAAGGCTATTGTGTATTTAAAAAAGGAGAACTTTACGTTAAAAACATACATATTTCAGAATACAAAGAAGGAAGCTATAATAATCACGAGCCAAAGCGCGACCGCAAACTTCTGCTTCATAAACGTGAACTCGAGAAACTTTCTAAAAAGAAAACGGATGTGGGTTTAACCATTATTCCTGTGAAAATGTATATCAACTCTAAAGGTTTAGCCAAACTTCAAATAGCGTTAGCTAAAGGGAAAAAGCTACATGATAAACGTGAAAGTTTAAAAGCTAAGGACGACAAACGGGCGATGGATCGCGCCATGAAAATCTAAAAGATTTATTTAATCTCCAACAAACCTGTCAATAACCTACTAATCTAACTAGTAATCTTATAAACCTAACCTTTACCGTTCAATTCTTGCATAATTTCAGCAAATAGCTGATACGATTTAATACGATCCTTACCGTCAAAAATATTGGTTACCGCAATCAATTCGTCCACTTCTGTGGTCTCAATAAAGTGCTTTACTTGACGCTTCACGGTATCTTTACTACCAATGAACGTATACTTTAGCATTTGCTGAACAGTCGAATGTTGACTCACCTCTCTCAGCTCTTCCGTCATATCTATGGGTGGTTGCATTTGATCTCTCTTACCAGTCAATAAACTAATAATCATCCGATACAAAGAAGTAGAAATACGCTCCGCTTCCTCATCGGTATCTGCTACAATAATATTGACACCTGCCAAAGTATACGGCTTTTCCAACACTTCAGATGGTTGAAACTCTCGGCGATAAATATCGAGTGCATTCATTAAATGTGTGGTAGCGAAATGACTTGCAAAAGCATATGGTAATCCCTTACTAGCTGCTAAATGTGCGCTATCAGTGCTTGATCCTAAAATATACAATGGCACATCCACTCCCTCTGCAACTGTTGCACGAACTTTTTCTGAAGCATTTTTTATTGAAAAGTAATCTTGGATTTTTTGAACTTCAGTCGGAAAAGACATGGCTGCTTGATAAAAATCAGATCGAATGGCATTCGCCGTAGCTTGATCCGTTCCTGGAGCTCGTCCAAGTCCTAGATCTATTCTATTCGGATATAATATTCCCAATGTGCCGAACTGTTCCGCAATAATCAATGGGGAATGGTTGGGTAACATAATCCCGCCAGAACCAACTCGAATTCGTTTGGTCCCTTCAGCTATTTTTCCAATTAGAATTGAAGTGGCGCTACTTCCAATTGCTTCAGAATTGTGGTGCTCTGCTAACCAATATCTGGTGTACCCTACTTCATCTGCAGCTTGCGCCAATGCCAACGAATGGTTGAAGGTTTGAGCTAACGTAGTCCCCTTTGACACAATAGCAAGGTCTAATATGGAGTATGCAATTTGTTTAGTAAGCATGGTTAATTCATTTAATAATTGAAAAATCAGTAGAAAAACGTTTAAAACGGAAGACAATCACATATAAAAATTGAAAATAATTCACCAAGTCTTTAGGCCGCTCTAATTGTTGCAAAAGTATTTATATAAATAACGTTGAAGTTGTAAAAATTCTTAAAGTTAAAGCTTAGCAAGGCTATACAACTACAAACACAACCACCTACTATAATACAACTTATACAAAATATCATTTACCGATTTTGTTATTACTAAACGATTGTTTAGTTTTGTGTCGGAATCAAGATTATGGCAAGAACAAAACAATACGTAGAATCAGAAGTGCTCGAAAAAGCGATGCGACTATTTTGGCGAAACGGTTATGAAGCGACTTCTATGCAGATGCTAGAAAAAGAAATGGGCATCAATAAGTTTTCAATATATTCTAGTTTTGGTAGTAAACATGGTTTATTCCTTGAAAGTATTAAATGCTACCATTCAAAAACGAGTCAGCTTTTTGAAAAGTTTAATGCCTCTACTAAGGGGTTAGCAAGTATTAAAGAATTCTTTTACGATTCGGTTGCCATTTGCCAGCAAGCAGGACATGAAAAAGGTTGTTTAATCACCAATACCTACAATGAATTTTCTGAAAGTGATGACGAAGCTATAAATCTACAGATGAAACTATTTATGGATAACCTTAAGAAACTTTTCATTGAAAAATTAAGAATGGACTCGTCTAAGGATGAAGCCACCATCCTAAAGCAAGCCAATTTCTTGGTTTTAGCAAAACATGGTTTGGCTGCTGCGACAAGAGTAAATAACCAGCAAGAAATTGAAGATTATATTGAATTGGTCTTTAAAAACTTGTAACCTTTTTTTTTATTTGCATGGAGTACTTGCAGTTTCTCCAAACTTGTTGAAAGCCTACCAAACGTAACATGAACTATTCAGCAAATCCTCTTTTGACAAAGAAGAGCTAACTGTAGTTTGGCAAACGATAAACGTGGAACACGAATGTCACTATTGTGTTCCGGCGCATACTGCGATTGCAAATATGATGAAAGTGGATCCCGCAATTACTGAAGCTTTAAGAAATAGAACTGCAATGCCTACTAAAAAATTACAAGCACTTCATGAAATGACGTTATCAATTGTTAGAAATAGAGGAAATGCGTCAGAAGCCGACATTCAATCGTTTTATGATGCTGGCTATGATTCACAAAACTTATTAGACATAATTTTGGGCCTTTCTCAAAAGATCATTAGCAATTACACCAATCATCTTGCAGAGACTCCACTTGACGAAGGCTTCAAGAAGTTTGCTTGGGAAAGTAAAACTACAAATGCATAATACCAATTATTAATAATCTGATGTCCACCTCCTAAATTAAGGAGGTGGGTTTCAAAAACCTTAACAAACAATGTCTTATCTAAAACTAGTAATCGCAATTATCTCAAGTGCAGTATTTGCCGCTTGTGGAACAAAAGAGGTAAAAACTCAGGAAGCTTCTGAGGCTATTCCTACCGAAGTAGAAAAAGTGCCAGAATTTCAAAACAAAGGCCATGAATTAGTATATATAATGACTCAAGAATCTGGGGATTACGAGGATTTAAAGAATTTAAAAGATGTGGTTTATCACTACACTTATCGTACACCAGACCAGAAAGAAGACATATCTATAGAATCATATGTATTTGAAGGAGAATTATCTCATGGAAAATACATCAAGCACGAAAGAACTTTGGCTGATATAGACGGAAGCATTGAGCAAGCATTCAATGGTTCTGAATTTTGGATAAAGATTGATGGAGAATTATCTATGGATAGTTCGGCTATAGAAGCAACAACATTTACCCGTAAAACCAACTTTTATTGGTTTGCAATGATGCAAAAATTATTAGACCCAGGAATAAAGTATGAATATTTAGGTCAAGATAGCGCATTAGATATAAACTACGATGTGGTAAAAGTAACGTTTGAATCTGCTGACAATTCTCCAACAGATACTTACCAACTGTATATAAATCCAGAGACGCATTTGGTTGATCAGTTCTTATTTACAGTAGTTTCAAAAGGAGTGAATGATCCTATTCTGATGCGAGTAACCTACGAGAAATTTGATGGAGTGCAAATTCCAACTTATAGAAAATACACCAAATCAGATTGGGAATCAACTGTAATCAACGATGTATGGGTTGAAGAAATTTCAAAAGACATTAAGTTTAATCAAGGGTTAGATAGCGCTTTATTTAACCTATAAAAATGATATATAGCTCAAAACATATAAGTTAGATTAGTTTGTTTTGATTGTGGTAAGCCGAATTGGATTAATTTCTAATTCGGCTTTTTTTACTATTTTATACACTTAATTTTATTTTAAAACCTACCCTTCCATCAGAACTAAAGAAGTATACTACTCTAGCTATTTTTTCCGTTATCGGTTGAAATTGAAACTATGAAATACTTATTACACCTTGCCTTTTCTCTATTCAATATCGCAATTGCTTGTGGTCAAGCACAACCGATATATGTTTATTCTCTCCCCAGCGGTTTATTAGACTCCTTGCCGATAGTGACATTCGACACGAACATACATACAGAACGGACCAATTATTTTATAGGTAAATTCAACTCCAATCAGGCTGTACTTCCTCAAGTCGCTCCTAGCAGTAATACCTATCCTAATAGTCAGTTTACCCTAAAAAAACCTGCTGCTGATGATTTTAATTTACTACATTATCCAATAAGAACGAGTGTAAAACTGTTTGCCATCAATCAGGATACTCTTGCTGATTTATGCTCTGGGAGTCTAATCAGTCGAAGACATGTATTGACAGCCGCACACTGTATATCTAACTTTAACACCAACCTTCTTAGCCACGACTCTATTCTGGTATCGCCTGTTTATAACAATGGACAGCCAAATGTTAATTTTGGAGAGTCTTACGTTCGCAAAGTGTACTTTTTTAAAGATTGGAAAATAGGTGACTCTGACATAGCCTTATTAGAATTAGACGACCCAATTGGAGAAACTACGGGTTATCTAAGTTTAGGTTTTAACAGCATGGATAGCTCCCTTCTAAATGGCATTTTCTATAAATTTTCATATCCTTCCACTACTCTACTATCACTGGATTCTAACGAATATAATGGTGACACGCTTTATTATAATTATGGCGTGGTAGACTTAATCAATGGTTCCACCATAGGAATTAATGGCACAAACGGTATTCCAGGGGAAAGCGGCAGCTCGTTGATTAAAATTAGAAATGGTCAGGAATATACCACTTATGGAACGTTGAGCCTTTCGAATGGATTAAGACATTGTAGAGTTAGAAATTGGCAGTTCTATGCGCTTAAGGATATCATCACTAACGACCTTACTGCCGCACCTTCATTTACAATTCAACCCACAGAATTTTTTATTTATCCCAACCCCGTTTCTCATACTTTCCGGATAAAAGGTGCTCCTACTTATACCATAGACGAATTACTACTCTATGATGAATTAGGAAGGATGATTTGGAGCGCAACGCCAACTTCTTACGACCCCGTTATAGATCTATCGACTTTCCCTCCAGGAGTCTATTATATATCCATTAGCAGCGCTTCGGCAATTAGCACTGCTAAAATCATCAAAAAATAAAGGTCATTTATTATTAAAGCCCCGATTCATTCAATACATTTGAGCTTAAAGTCCGAGATTATGAAAAATAACGAACGTGTTTTTAAAATGTCGTTTGCAAGTGTATATCCGCACTATATTGCCAAGGCAGAGAAAAAAGGCCGCACCAAAGCAGAGGTAGACGAAATAATTTATTGGTTGACTGGGTATAACGAACAAAGCTTTCTACAGCTGATAGAAAACAAAACCGACTTTCGAACTTTTTTCGAAGAAGCTCCACAACTCCACCCCAATGTTTCAAAAATAACTGGAGTTATTTGTGGTTATCGAGTGGAAGAAATTGAGGATCCTTTGATGCAAAAAATTCGGTATTTGGATAAGTTGATCGATGAATTGGCTAAAGGCAAAAAGATGGAAAAAATATTGAGGCAATAAAACCGACTGTATTTTAAAAATCAAGCTACTACCCATCTATTTATTAAAAATTAATGTATTTTTTCTCTTATCTTCGGGTTTGTAAAAAAAACTATTGCGAATTGAAAACTACCATTTATCCGTTTTTAAACGACAACAAACGACTAATAAACGTTTTTGTGATTGATTTTAAAACAATTAGTAGTTTTATTGAAATAAAAAATTAACATTTTAAAATATGGATATGACGCACAAAGTGCGTCATATCCACTTGTTGTGTTTAATTAAAACAATCATAATATAGAATGAGTATATGACAAAAGAAGAAAAAATAAAACCGACTGAAAAATTAGACGCAGTTCTGACTTGGTTATTTGACAATAAAGACGAATTGGATTGTTTTTATGGATATGGATTAACTCGGACTTATTCCAAACCAAAGCAAATGACTTTAACAAGAAGAGAAGTTAGTAACATATTAAAAAAACTTCACGCTGACGGATATTTGAACTTAAAAATGCAAGGAACAGAAAGTGTTTTAGCTAACGTAGATGTAGAACACTATTCTATTAATTTTAATGGAGAAGTACTTTTGCAAGACGGTGGATATACTCAAAAATTAATAGACGAACGGACAGAAAAAGAAAAAGTTAAACAAGATTTAAAAACCGCTCAAAGGAATGAAAGAATAGTTAAAGGTGCTTCGGTTTTCGCAGCAATAGGTGCGATTGGCATCTTGCTATTTGAGATTCTGAAATTTCTTCTTGCAACTTGTCACGCTTCTTAAAATCTTTAAGCTGCAAAATGTTTAAATATATAAAATGAACCAAAAGACCTATAAGGATTAAACCCCAAATGACAACATAAACAACTAAAACCGCATGCATTTGACAAAAATAACTAAACACAACAATGGCTATAAGTAATTGCTTGTTCTCGCCTACTTCTGAAAATCCTCGCGGATTTTCAGTTTGGTGTGTACTTGCTCAGTTTAGTACTAAACCACGCAACTACTCATAGCCGAAACCGTTGTGCCACATTTTGACCCGTCCTAAAATATGTCTACACTTAAACATGTAGATATGTATAAAAATGACAAAACCGTTAGACGGTACAGTGAGAGTTTCAAACTCAAAGTTTTAAACGAACTTAGCCAAGGACAATGCTCC
>Ga0209344_10000183_pt1 | contig 130056 bp, 111 predicted proteins | sample Cruoilmetagenom6_FD_187293 | JGI IMG/M metagenome (GOLD analysis project Ga0209344, IMG submission 187293) | Oil polluted marine microbial communities from Coal Oil Point, Santa Barbara, California, USA - Santa Barbara Oil Seep Sample 6 (SPAdes)... | ecosystem: Environmental > Aquatic >... | reverse complement strand
CATGTAAATCTCCCTGTAAACAATCCGTCAGTGAACCGCTGCATACATGATCTTCTCTTCACTGGCATCATCGGCCGAGAATTCCTCAACCACGCGTCCTAGTCGATAGACAAGAACCCGGTCCGACCGAAGACACCTGTGACCTGCCACCAAAAACCGAAAAGGAGGTATTGCATACTATCGAGCGGCAGCACTGTAACTGCGGCCGATTTTCTATCCATGAAGCTGCCAAGAATTCGTGCGAACGGATTGATAATTTTACCGTTCCCTTCGCGTAATAGTAATCGCAAAAACAATTTTCTCTTGGCTCAAGTTTCTGATACGACCAAAATTACCCATCCTACCCAAATTCCCTTGCATTGAGCATCTGGAAATCAGTATCGCGCATAGGTGGTTAACCCGGTAATTCTTAATTTCCTCTGAGAGTTATACTATATTCCTATGGCCGAATTACTCAATTTAAATTAGATACTTAACCGCGAACCAAGGTCGACTTCTTCGCCAACCCACCACATCTTGAAGCTGAAAGTGAACAGACATCTGATCCCGACGCGTTACTTCAAGACTACGGCGATTGTTCTTTTGAGATATTTTTTCGGTCAGACGTCGTTATTCGACAAAACCACGTCGGTTATGTCTATCAATTCATACAAAAAATTTGGCCCTGTATTGTCAGTCGTGCGCAGCACACGTAGTCACATCACCGACCTACCCGACGAGGAGTGCTCGTTGCGAGCGGGAACTCTAATTCACGACGTCATACCCGTTGAAGACCGGGGCACCAAAGGAGCTATCAATGACATCTCACCCGTCTTATGTGCTGACTGTATCTTGCCAGTCTCAGCGCGGAATAGTTGCTGCAATCTCAACCTATTTGGCGGAAATGAAATGCAACATCACAGACTCGTCGCAGTTTGATGATGACGTGACGGGTGCTTTTTTCATGCGGGTTTCATTTGACTCCGAAGGCGGTCTTTCGCGTGAATATCTGGCTAAGAAGTTCACAGCCATATCCGATCGGTTCGGTATGCAAGCAGAATTCAACGATATTTCCGAGCGCACCAAGGTCCTCATCATGGTCTCGCGTTTCGGTCACTGCTTGAATGATATCTTGTATCGTTGGCGGATCGGCGCACTCAAAATAGATATTGTCGGGGTGATCTCGAACCATCTTGAGTACCAGAAGCTGGTCGTCAATCACGATATCCCGTTCCATCATGTCCCTGTCACCAAAGCAAACAAAACCACCGCCGAGGCCCGCATGATGGAGATTGTCGAGGACAGCGGCACCGATTTGATCGTGCTCGCGCGTTACATGCAGATCCTGTCAGACAGTATCTGCAAGAAGATGTCGGGCAAGATCATCAACATCCATCATTCGTTTCTGCCCTCCTTCAAGGGTGCAAACCCCTATAAACAAGCCTATGAGCGCGGCGTAAAACTGATTGGCGCCACAGCTCATTATGTCACTGCTGATCTTGACGAAGGCCCGATCATCGAACAGGACATTGCCCGCGTTACCCATGCCCAGTCCGCAGCCGATTACGTTACGATCGGGCGCGATGTTGAAAGTCAGGTTCTGGCGCGTGCCATCCACGCGCACGCGCAACAGCGAACCTTTCTCAATGGCGATCGGGTCATCGTCTTCCCGGCCAGCCCTGGCGCATATGCTTCTGAACGCATGGGCTGACGCTCGCTTCCGAAGTTCGGCATTTGGGAGTAGAAGAAACCATCATATGGCGCGCGCCATTCTGGCAGCGAACTGATGGCCTGCCGTAAATTTGTAAACTGAAAGCATTATTGATGAGCCAGTTCTGGAGCGAAATCGTCCACAAACTCGAACCCTATGTACCTGGCGAGCAACCACAAATCGAAAACCTGATCAAACTCAACACCAATGAAAACCCCTACCCGCCCTCACCCAAGGCGCTGGCCGCCATTCAGGCAGCAACCAATGAGAAGCTGCGCCTTTACCCTGACCCTTCATCGCTCCAGTTACGCGAAGCAATCGCTGCTGATTTCGCTTTGACTGCAAACAATGTGTTCGTCGGCAATGGTTCAGACGAAGTTCTGGCGCACGCCTTCATGGGACTGCTAAATCACGACAAGCCACTCTTGTTTCCGGACATCACCTATTCGTTCTACCCCGTTTACTGTGGCCTCTATTCCATAGAACCGAAACGGATTCCTCTGCGCGACGACATGTCCCTCAACGTCGATGATTATTCAGGCGATTGCGGCGCAATCATTTTTCCAAATCCGAACGCACCCACCGGCAGAGCGATCTCCAAAGATGAGATTGCCCGTCTGCTCAAGGCTCACCCCGGCAAAGTGGTGATCATTGATGAAGCCTATGTCGATTTCGGAGCCGAGTCCGCCATTCCCCTGATTACCGATTATCCAAATTTGCTGGTTATTCGGACCTTTTCGAAATCCTACTCGCTGGCTGGTTTGCGCATAGGATTTGCAGTCGGCCAACGCCATTTGATAGAAGCACTCGAACGGGTCAAGGACAGCTTCAACTCCTACCCGATTGATCGCTTGGCACAGGCTGCAGGCACCGCGGCCTGGCAGGATCAGCACTGGCTTTGCCAAACACGCGACAAGATCATTGCCAGCAGAGAACGCCTTGCATCGAGATTGCAGAAACTTGGCTTTGAAATAGTGCCATCAACGGCAAACTTCGTTTTCGCCCGCCACCCGGACTATCAAGGCAAGGCGTTGGCCCGCGCGTTAAGAGAACGTGCCATCCTGGTCCGGCATTTTGATAAACCCAGAATTTCAGACTATTTGCGCATCACCATCGGCACGGATGAAGAATGCGACCAGCTTCATGAAGTATTAAAAACGCTCATCAGCTAGAAAACTGTCTGGCCGATCTATCTCAAGCTGGCTTTTCCGGCACACCACCACCCCCCTTGCGATAGCGCATGGCGCCCTGTCCGGTGGCAATCAGTGTGCCATCATCACAGCGCAGTTCCAACTCGGTAAAGAACATGTTCTTGCCGCCACCGGTCTTCTTGCCGGTAGCGATCATCTTGGTTCCACTGGGCCGACCGATAAAGTTGACGCTGAGCGAGACAGTCATTGCCGATCGGCTCGGCTCACCGTGTGGCACATGGGTGCCGCAATAGCCCGAAACCGTATCCAGCAACATGCAGTAGACGCCACCATGAGGAATGCCGTGTCTGCTGCTGATCCGGTCGGAAATCGGCATTTCGGCCACCGCCAGGTTCTGCTCCCAACGCGTAATCTCGTAACCCATCAGCTCCTGCATCGGATAGGTGTCTTCAAGAGTTGGGTCACTTGTTTTGCTTGGCGCGTCGGTCACGAACAGATCCTCACGTTTTCAGTTGCTTGCTGCATCCATCAGCGCTGGCTGATAGCATGGTGGAAAACGCAAATACACAGCCTCCCTCGTCAGGAACACTGATGAGATCTTTGCCTATGCAAAGCGTTGAAATTGGAAACGGCGGCAGGAAGGTCGACGAGAGAATCAATCACACAGTCTGCGCCCAGTTCTTCCACCGCGACATTGGTGTATCCGCCCCGGACTGCAACACTCGCCACTCCCGCCGCAAACGCCGCGTCGATGTCGGCTGGACTATCCCCCACCATAAGCGCACGTACAGGAGTAATATCCAGCTGCGCCAGCGCATGCAAAACCATGTCAGGAGCCGGTTTCCGCGTTGGCCCGGTGTCACCCCCCACAACCACCCCAATCATGCCCGAAAGACCAAAGAATTCGAGGATGGTTCGGCTGAACCCCTCCGGTTTGTTGGTCACCACGCCCAGTGTGACGCCGGCTTGGTAATAGCGTGTAAGAACTTCAACCGCACCATCAAGAAGGGTCGTTGCCCCCGTCAGATTGTCCGCATAGATCACCATCATTCGCGCATGGCGCTCATCCAGACCCGGCACATCCAGCGTAATTCCGCGTGCTGCAAAGGCGCGCTCGACGAGCTTGCGCACACCATCGCCAATCATTGAGCGAACCTGATCGAGCATGAGCGCTTCGAGATCATACTGAGCCAGTAGAGCATTGACCGAACTGGCGATATCGGGCGCTGAATCGATCAGGGTTCCATCGAGATCAAACAAAATCGCCTGCGGCCACCCTGAATCGCTCACGCTCTCGGACGGCTGCCTACTCACGCAGCGTCTGCTGCAGTGCGAATGGCTTTTATATTCGCGCGATATGCCTCTTCCGTTCCACCCTTGAACACAGCCGACCCCGCGACCAGTACGTTTGCACCGGCAGCAGCAACCAGAGGCGCGGTTTCCGGCGTCACACCGCCATCGATCTCGATATCAATTGGTCTGTCGCCGATCATTTTTTTCACCCGTGCGACCTTGTCGACAACCGGATGAATGAATTGTTGACCGCCAAAGCCAGGGTTGACCGTCATCAGCAAGACCAGATCAAGTCTGTCGAGAACATACTCGATCACACTTTCAGGTGTGGACGGATTGAGCGAAACGCCAGCTTTTTTACCCAATGAGCGGATGGCCTGCAACGAGCGATCCAGATGCCTGGTCGCCTCTGCGTGCACAGTGATGATATCACAGCCAGCTTCAGCAAAAGCTTCCAGATAAAGGTCGCACGGTTCAATCATCAGATGGCAATCAAAAATCTTGTCCGTGCGATCACGGACCGCTTTGATGATGGGCGGCCCGAATGTGATATTGGGGACGAAATGACCATCCATCACATCAAGGTGGATCCAGTCGGCACCTGCGCGGACCACAGTTTCAATCTCTTCGCCAAGCTTTGAGAAATCCGACGCCAAAACCGATGGTGCGATGATGGTTTTACTCATGCCATGTCTCCTGCGGCGTTTTCAGCAACTCTTTGGCACACCCCAATCAAGATGCATGCCAGATGCGGTTTCTCAACCGATATCGATGTCTGCCGCCTTGATGGTCGAAAGATCGTCCGTTTTCAAGAGCCTTGTGAGAACTTGAACAGCCAATTCATCAGACATCAACGGAGAATGAAGTTAGTTCAAACCAGCGAATCCACGCTCAGGTCTGCGGACCCAGTGTATCGTCTTCCACATCTGCGGACAGATCCTGCTCGGCTTCCTCGGTTTTTTGCTTTGTGAAACCCTTGGAACCGTGAATGGTCTGCTCGAAATCGGTTTTGATGGCGACCGGGGAACGCACATAGGCAGTTACCAGTTCGGCCAGCGAACGCAGTGCGTGCAGGTGAATGCGCTCGTAACCATGTGAACTATCGACGCCAAAGGTTATCAATGCTGTTCGTACATCAGCGCCAGCGGTAATCGCGCTAGCTGAATCCGACAGGTAATAGCGAAAAACGTCCTTTTGGTACCGTATCTCATTGTCAACGCAGAGCTTGGCGAGCTTTTTCGTCAGGTGATAATCAAACGGGCCGGTCTGGTCAGCCATGGCGATCGTCACACCAAACTCATCGGAGTTCTGACCCGGTGCCGTTGTGCCATTATCGATTGATACCATCGAAGCAACATTTTCTGTCAGCACAGAAGAGGCGCCAACGCCGACCTCTTCGGCCACAGTGAACAGGAAATGGATATCGACTGGCGTAACCACCTTGTGTTTTTGCAAGGCCTTGAGGGCTGCGAGCATCAGCGCGACACCTGCCTTGTTATCAAGATGGCGCGACACGATGAAGCCGTTATCGATGAACTCCGGCAAAGGATCGACGGCCACCATATCACCAACCTCGACACCGAGTTTCTCAAGATCATTGAGATTGCGCGACAAGGCATCAATGCGCAGTTCGGTATTTTGCCAGGAGATCGGCTGTGTATCTATCTCGTCATTATAAGTGTGACCCGATGATTTTAGCGGCAGGATCGTGCCACGATAGGCCCCTTTTTCGGTAAAGACAGTCGCACGTGCCCCTTCCGCAAACCGTGATGACCACGTGCCCACTGGCACCAATTCACATCGACCATTGGCTTTCAGCAGCTTGACCTGGGCGCCGAGTGTGTCGAGATGGGAAACGATCGCACGGGCACCCTTGCGTCGCGACCCCTGGCGCACAGCGCGAATTGCACCGCGACGGGTCAGTTCCGGCTCAATCCCCAGACTTTCCAACTCGCGTGAGACAAACCGGACAATCGTATCGGTGAAACCCGTCGGGCTGGGGATCTCCAGTAGTTTGTGGAGAATGTCGAGCAGGTAATCATTATCAATCGTCAGACGGTTCATTACGCTTCCTGGCTTGGAGGTTACTTTGCATTTCCAGTCGAACCGCATAGGGCATGGACAACGGGAAGAGAAGATCAATAAAGCGCTCAGCAGTCGGCTGTGGCTCGTGATTGGCCAATCCAGGACGTTCATTGGCTTCAATGAATGCATATTTTGCCGACCGCGGCGATTCTACCATAAGGTCGACACCACATACCGGAATATCGATTGCGCGTGCTGCCTTGATTGCAGCATCCACCAATGTGGGATGCACGCTATCAGTCACATCATGAATTGTCCCGCCCGTATGCAAGTTGGCTGTTTTTCGCACCGTCAAATCTTCGTTGAGCGGCAGGACATCGTCAAGGGTGTAATTGCAGGCAGCCAATGTGCGTTCGGTTTCGGCATCAATGGGGATTTTGGATTCTCCCGCCGTGGCTGCGGTCCGACGCCTGCTTTGCGACGCTATGAGTTGGCGAATGGTCTTTTGGCCATCGCCAACAACCTTCGGCGGCAACCGGACCGCTGCCGCGACAAGGCGGTAATTGATCACCACCAGACGCAGATCATTGCCTTCCACCATTTCTTCAATCAGCACGGTTTCGCAATGCGCGCGCGCTTCGTCTATGGCCACCTTGACGCTTTCAAGTGAGGTAAGTCCCACGGAAATACCGCGGCCCTGCTCGCCACGCGCAGGTTTGACCACCACCGAGCCGTAAGCGTCCAGAAATGCCGATAACGCTTCATCTTCTTCCTCACCCGATATCTGGGCGGGCACATGAACACCGGCGCTCTCAACCGCTCTGCGGGCAGCAGTTTTGTCATCGCAGATCGACATCGCTACTGCAGAAGTCAATTCAGAAAGGCTCTCCCGGCAGCGAATGGATACACCACCTTGGGTCAGACGAAAGAAACCAGCTTCCGCATCGATTATTTCCACATGGATGCCGCGCCTGCGTGCTTCCTTGACGATTATCGTTGCATAGGGGTTTAGCCCATTATCCGCATCGGCGCCGGTAAACAGCTTCTCATTGATGAAGTTTTTGCGCTTGACCGCGAAATAGGGAACCCGCTGCATCCCGAGTCTCTCATAAAGACCAATGGCTTGCTCGTTGTCATGCAGAACGGAGAGATCAAGGAATGCCGCTTCACGCGCCTGAAAGAACTCCGCCAGCCGGCGCACCAGCGCCTCGCCCACGCCACTGTGTTGAACCTGCGGATCAACTGCCAAACACCACAGCGAGGAGCCGCGCTCCGGATCGCCAAATGCACGGCCATGATCAACGCCGGTGACGGTACCGATCACATCCCCGGTTCGCTCATCCTCGGCAACGAAATAGGTGATGACCCGCGCATCTCGCTTGGCCCAGAAGAAATCCGGGTCAACCTGGACCATCGAACGGGAAGCATAAATCCGGTTTATTGCTTCTGCATCCTGACGAGACGTCAGACGGCGGACGAAAAAGCCTTTCGGCATCCGTTTGGAGGAACGATAGGTCGTCAGATTAAGACGGAAAGTGTGGGAGGGATCGAGGAACAGTTCCTGTGGCGCATTGGCAAGCAGCACATGGGGATCACGAATGTAAATGGCAATGTCACGGGTCTCGCCGCGTTCATCGCGGAGCGCCCCCACCAATTTATCAGCTTCATCAAATGTCTGTCCAAAGGCCAAACGACCCCACCCGCAATCCAATACATAGTTCTCAGCCAGATCTTCATCGCTGCTTCCAGCATGGCCAATGGGCGGCTTGAGGCCATGCTCGCGCATCCTTTTGAGCCGCTGCCTGTAAGCCGGGTCGCCGTTTTTTCGAGGTTCACGTTGCGACCGGTTATCTGATTGGGTGGTCTTCTTGTCGTCGGACATGCCCAACTCCCCCTTTAAAGGTCGTGGGTTTGCAGCCACATTTCCAGAAGTGCAGCCTGCCAGAGTTCCGAACCACGAAGCGGCGTGATGTGGGCTGAAGGATCGGCAAACAACTGATCAAGCCAGGCACTCTGGAACAAATTGCGCTCTTTGGCCTTTTTCGAAGTCAGCGCATCTCCTACCATCTCGAGAAATTCGCCTTGAATGTATTTCAGCTGTGGAACCGGGAAATAACCCTTCTTGCGATCTATCACCTCACTGGGAACGATCAGTCTTGCCGCGTCTTTCAAAACGCCTTTGCCGTTTTCATTCAACTTGAACTCCGGCGGAATTCGCGCCGCCAACTCGACAAGTTCATGATCGAGGAAAGGCACCCTGGCTTCGAGACCCCAGGCCATGGTCATGTTGTCGACACGCTTGACCGGATCGTCAACGAGCATCACTTCACTATCAAGCCGCAATGCCCGGTCAACAGGCGTCGCGGCCCCGCCCGCCATCAGATGCGCCCGGACAAACTCCAGGCTCTCATCTGTGTCTGGCATCCATTCTGGCGAAATCTGTGTCGCAAGTTTTGCATGTGTCCGATCAAAGAAAACCCGGGCATAATCACTCACAACATCATTGGAAGATTCCAGTGGTGGATACCAATGATAACCACCAAACACCTCATCCGCACCTTGGCCTGATTGCACCACCTTGATGTGCTTGGAGACCTCCCGTGACAAAAGGTAAAAACCGATATTGTCGTAGGAAACCATTGGTTCAGATTGAGCCTTGATCGTATCCGGCAGGTGCTGCATCAGTTCGGCGGCCGGCACAAATATCTTGTTGTGATCTGTACCAAAGTGTTTTGCGATGAGGTCGGAATAAACAAACTCATCGCCCTTCTCGCCGTTGGCTTCTTCAAAACCGATTGAAAATGTCTTGAGGTCTTTTTGGCCCTGCTCGGCCAACAGGCCAACGATCACGCTGGAATCCACTCCGCCTGACAGCAATACACCAACCGGCACATCTGCCACCATCCGACGGCGCACAGCCTCCCTCAGCGCTTCAAGCACCCGGTCCCGCCAGTCATTGCGGGTCAGACCTGCATCCTCGGAATGACGCTCATAAGCGGGACGCCAGTAGATTTTGTCACGCAAACTGCCATCCGGCTCAATTCGGCGTATCGTTGCCGGCGGCAATTTCCGAACACCATTGATAATGGTGCGTGGTGCGGGAACCACCGCATGAAAGCTCATGTAATTGTGAAGCGCCGCCCGATCGATACCGGTATCGATACCGCCTGCAGCCACCAGCGCCGGAAGCGAGGAGGCAAACCGCAGCCGCTTGTTGCCCATTGCCAGATAGAGCGGTTTGATACCGAAACGGTCGCGCGCCATCGTCACCACACCGCTGTCGCGATCATATATGACAAAGGCAAACATTCCGTGAAACCGCTCTACGCATGCCTCACCCCATTTGTGGAATGCCTTGAGAATGACCTCAGTGTCACCGTGCGAGAAGAATGTGTATCCTTCCGCTTCCAATTCTTCGCGCAGTTCCGGATAGTTATAGATGCACCCGTTGAACGTGATGGTCAGACCAAGTGCGGAATCTACCATCGGCTGAGCCGAATTCTCTGACAAATCAATGATCTTGAGTCGGCGATGTCCGAATGCAGCCGGGCCTCTGGAAACCACACCGGTGCCGTCGGGTCCGCGCGGCGCCAGAACATCGAGCATTTTCACCACAGCCGCTGTATCAGCGAAATTATTGTCGAAGCGAATTTCTCCGGCTATTCCACACATCGTACAGACATTGACCTCTCTTGCTGGACTTGCCGCTCGAAAAATTGAAGCGATCAAAAAAATGAGGCGCGGCAATGCCTGCACCTCCCCATTTTCCTGTTTTCCCAAACCTAGGGCGGCCGGTGGGGAAAAGCAACGCTTCGGGCCAAATGTTCCTAGTCAAAAACCATTCTCGGAAATTGAAAAGAGACTACCCAGTTTGGCGCATCTACGATTTCGCTGATTTTCAAGTCAGCACAAACCGACATCAACATATAGGCATCTTCAGGCGCCATGCCGTATTCTGCCGACAGCAAATCCACCATGCGGGCAACAGCATCGCGTGCGGCGACCATCAGATCTGGCCCAATTCCCGTGGTCACCTCATGACCTTTGCGATCAAGACCACGCGGATCGGGTCCGCTGGTGGTAAAACGAGGTGATTTCGGAGCAGCCCCTTTGACCAGATCAAGCGTGATCTCAACGTCCATGGCGCTTTCAATTGCTGTTCCGCATACCTCTCCATCGCCTTGCGCTGCATGGGTATCGCCAATGGAAAACAACGCACCGGGCACTTCAACAGGCAAATAAAGCACAGTCCCGCTGCCCAGTTCCTTGATATCCATATTGCCGCCCACATGACGAGGCGGGATTACTGAATGCCGCCCTGTTGCTGCAGGCGCCACACCGATGGTGCCGGCAAATGGATTGAGCGGCACCCTCCCATGAGATGAAAACGCTGCAGGGTTGGTGAGCGACGCATCATAGTTCCAGAGGCTCAAGCGAGCATTGGTGAACTGATCTGCCAGCAGACCAAATCCGGGTATGATTGCCGTCCACCCGAACCCTGAAGGCGTAAACGCGCCGATGGTAACTCTGAGCGCATCACCCGGTTCCGCACCATCAACATAAACAGGCCCTGTCACCGGATTGGTGCGCGTGCCATCAAGACGCAATATATCTTCAGCATTGCTCTCGCCGGTAATTTGTCCATCCGAGGCATCCCGGCATTCAAACAGAATGGTTTCACCCGGCCGCACTTGCTTGACCGGAGAAATCGAATTGTCCCAGCCACAATGGCAATTTTTCGAATGGATGGTATGGGCATAATGACGATGGGACATCTTCAATATTGACCTACATTTCGGTGGATTTTGCGTTCAGTTCTTGTGGACCGCGCTGCCGGATTGACGCCATCTCCAACATATAGGCTTCAGCTTCCATCATGTGTTCACGCATGATGGAGCGTGCGTCATCTGCTCGCCCGGCACGGATCGCCCGCATCAGGCGGATCTGGTAGTTCAAACCACTCTCGCGCAAATCCGGGTTTGATGCGCGATAGATATCCCGACAAACCGTCATGTCACGCAGAAGCGAAACCATGAAATTACAGATAAAGCCAAGAACCCGATTTTCCGAAGCCTTGGCAAGTTCCGAATGAAAATCCAGTTCGGCAAGCCGCTGGCTGTATTCCTGCTCAGCATTCGTCGGTTCGTCTTCATAAAGCCGAATGGTTTCCTGCAACGCATCAAGTGCTTTTGCGTCCAACTTTCCAGCCACACTGGCAGCCAGTTCCGGTTCCATCATCTTGCGGATCATATAAATATCAGCGATGCGCGGGGCCTCGAACAAGAACAGGTTGTCGAGCATCTTGATTGCGTCTTCCATCCGCACAGAGCTGACGAACGTGCCGCCACCAGGCCCCGTACGGGATGTAATCAGACCCTGATATTCAAGTATTTTCAACGCCTCCCGAGAGGAACCGCGTGAAACGCCAAGTTCACTCGGATCAACCCATTCGGCAGGCACTCGCGCACCGGGCTGAAGGCCACTCTCAACGATGCGCTCACGTAACCGGTCTGCGGCCTGATCAGGTCGTTTACGCTTTCGCGTCGGTTTAACGCTATTCGGTGCGACTTGATCTCGTACCACAATCAACCTTCCAACACTTTTAAACCGATGCCAATTCGGGGTGATGGCATGCTGCGAGATGTTGACCGTCACCAGAAGCTGGTTCGAGTTCGGGTATAACCGAATTACATTTATCAGACCTTGCCGGGCAACGGGCATAAAACGCACATCCTGCGGGCGGATTGTAAGGATCCGGTAATTCAGCTTCAGCATCTTCTGCAGCCAATGACCGGCGGCCTGGTGCGGGCGCTGAATTCAACAAAAGCCGCGTATAGTGATGGCGCGGTTGCTTAAACAACGCTTTTGCCGGTGCGATCTCCGCAACCCTTCCAAAATAAAGCACCACAACCCGGTCCGAAACACTCTCGACCACCGACAGGTCATGGCTGATGAAAAGGAATGTGAGGCCAAATTTCTCTTTGAGATCATCAAGAATATTGAGAACCTGCGCCTGAACTGAAACATCAAGAGCTGATACCGGTTCATCGAGCACGATCAGTTCCGGATCGGCCGCCAATGCGCGGGCAATGCCGATCCGCTGCGCCTGCCCGCCGGAAAATTCATGGGGATACCGATCAAGAAACTCCGGAGCCAGATTAACAGCCTGCATCAGCTCTTTCAGCCGCTCCTCCCGCTGATCATTGTTGAGTTTCAACAAATGTATGAGCGGCGCTTCGAGGATGGTGCGGATGGTCTTGCGAGGATTGAGCGAGGCCAGCGGATCTTGAAAAACATATTGAATGCGTCGCGAAACATTGCGATGCCCGGCCTTGATCAGATCCAGCAGGTCTTCCCCGTCAAAAGTTATCGAACCACCAGTTGGTCGATCTAACCCGGTCAGCATCCGTCCCAAGGTAGACTTGCCACAGCCGGATTCCCCGACAATGCCCAATGTCTCGCCGCGCCTGACTTCGAACGAGATGCCTTGAACCGCATGTACCGAAGGCAGTTTTCCGCCAAACAAAGTGCGGCCACCGCCAAAGGTGCGCTCGACGCCGGACAGTGACAAAAGCGGCGCTTCGGAGAACTCAGACATTCAATGCCTCCTGCATGTCGTTCAACGGATGCAGGCAGCGTACGGCGCGACGGTCGCCCAGTTCGGTCATGCCTATATCACCCACCAGGCAGTCATCGCGCGCACGCGGACATCTTGCCGCAAAGGCACAACCTTCGGGAAGTTTGTTGACCACCGGCGGTCGCCCTTCAATCGCATCCAGCCTTCGCTCTGGCTCGCCAAGTACCGGCACGCAATCAATCAGCTTTGCCGTGTAAGGATGTTTCGGCGAGGACAGTATTTCCTCTGTCGTTCCAGTCTCCACAATCCGCCCGGCATACATCACCGCCACGCGATCACAAATGGCTGAGACCACACCAAAATCATGAGTGATAAACAGGATGCCGGTATCATGCTCCTTGCGCAGTTTGTCGAGTAACGACAGGACCTGCGCCTGCACGGTTACATCAAGAGCAGTGGTCGGCTCATCCGCAATGATCACGTCAGCCTCATTGGCCAGTGCCATGGCGATGCAAACACGTTGACGCATGCCGCCCGACAACTCATGCGGATAGGAATAAAGCCGCTCAGCCGCATTGGGAATGCGAACCATTTTCAACAGTTCTTCGGCCCGGGTTCTCGCGTCCACATGACTGATCGGCTTGTGAACACGGATGGCTTCAATCAGTTGATCGCCAACTTTGAATAGCGGGTGCAGAGTTGAGAGCGGATCCTGAAACACATGACTGACCGCTGATCCACGCAACTGCCTGATGCGTTCGTCAGTTGCACCAAACAGGTCTTCGCCATCAAGCAATGCCACACCACCAACAATCCGCCCTGGCGGCGTTGGCACCAACCCCATGATCGACATGGCCGACACTGATTTTCCAGAGCCGGATTCGCCCACTACTCCCAGGCATTCGCCCTTGGCAACGCGCAGATCCACACCACCGACGGCCTTGTAGACTTCCGAACCGATCTGAAATTCCGTGCGCAAGCCCTGAACATCAAGAAGCGCCTCTGCACCGGTTTCAGGCACCGTAGGCACCTCGTCTCGAACTACTCTGGTGCGCGGCACAGGCCGGGTAAGCGAGCCGGATTTCAGCCGTGGATCAAGGATGTCACGCACTCCGTCACCCAGCAGATTGATGCTCATCACCAGTGCAAATATCATCAACCCCGGAATAATGGAAACCAGTGGCGCGGTGAATAGGATTTTCCGCCCCTCACCCAACATTGAGCCGAGATCTGCCTGCGGTGGTTGCGCGCCAAGTCCCAGAAACGAGAGACCGGCTGTTTCCAAAATCATCCAGCCGATGGTTGTCGACATGGTGATGATGATCACCGGCAATACATTGGGCAGCACTTCGCCAAACAGGATTTGGATGTGCGATTTACCTGACAGCCGTGCCGCATCGACAAATTCCCGCCGCGAGAGCCCTAGCACAATGCCGCGGATATTCCGCGCAAAGAAAGGTATGTTGACGACCGCAATCGCATAGAGTGCGTTGAGCAACCCGGGTCCCAGAACTGCAACAATTGCCAGAGCCAGCAGGATGTAGGGAAACGCCATGATCATATCGATGCCGCGCATCAAAATCGTATCGGTGCGCCCGCTCGCATAGCCCGCAACCAACCCGATCAGTGATCCGAAGAACGCCGCAATGATGGTGGCCGAAATACCGACCGCCAGAGACACACGCGCGCCCCAGATCAACCGCGAAAGAATATCGCGTCCCAGTGCATCGGTTCCCAGAATATGGCCGTCCGTAAGCAGGCCTTTCAGTCGATCAACCGGTGCCGTGGCATCCGGGTCAGGCAATGGCAAAATGGGTGCAGCCACAGCTATGAGCACAATGAACCCAAAAATCACCAGACCGGCTGTCGCGAGGTGATTGTTCAGCAGCAGGCGGAATACAGACGGGCGACTATTGTCCTTTTTCGTTGCTTTGCCAGCCATTACCGCAACCTCGGATCAACGAGCGTCTGCACCACATCGGCGGCCAGATTGAATAAAACATAGGCTGCAGCAACCACCAGAACCCCGCCTTGCACCAGCAGCAGATCGCGGGTCGAGATTGCCTTGACCAGCATCGAGCCAATGCCTGGCCATTGGAATACGGTTTCGATATAGACCGCTCCGCCCAGAACAAAGCCGGCCTGGATGCCAATAACCGGAATGATCGACACCAGCGCTGCCTTGAAAGCATGTTTGTAAATAACGGAGCGTTCCGGTACGCCCTTGGCGCGTGCTGTGCGGATGTAATCCTGCCTGAGCACTTCCAGCATCGCGGTACGCGTGAGCCGTGCAATCACGCCGGTCGCCACTGCAGCAAGCGTCAAGGCCGGCAGAAACAGATGATGAAGCAGATCAAGCGGTCCACCACCCCCGTAAATGGCATACATGCCCGATACCGGGAACATTTTCAGTTGAACCGAGAATACCAGAATCAGCAAAAGCCCGAGCCAGAACGAGGGAATGGATATGCCGATCAGCACAATGAAGGTGATCAACTTGTCCGCAACACCGAACTGGCGAACGGCCGATATGACGCCAGCAAGCAATCCGAGAACCGAACACAGAATGAGTGCGGTTCCAGCAAGGATCAGCGTTGCATTGAAGCGTTCCAAGACTTCATCAAGCACGGGTCTGTTGAGAATGAAAGACCGGCCAAGATCGCCTTGAAAAAGATTGCCCAACCAAATGAAATATTGCTGGACCATTGGCTTGTCGAGACCAAGTTCACGGTTGAGCCGCTCTACATTTTCCGGTGTCGCATAAGACCCAAGAATGGCAGTAGCCGGATCACCAGGGATCATCGCCATGATGACAAAAACAATGATTGTCAGCCCGAAGAGAACCGGAATTGCCGCCAACAAACGCTTTGCGATATAAAGTCCCAAAACCGGTGATCCCTATAAAGGCAACTGCAATTGTGATGACTCCCGGGAGCAATACTTAGCTCCCGGGAGTCACGGTCCGCCCGCAAACTATTGGGGTTTAGCCACTTTCTGCAGCATCAGGAAGAAGGAAGGCTGGAGTTTGAAGTTCTCCACGCTCGCCTTCGTCACGGCATTCTGCTTCCAATTGGCGACGAATACCCAAGGTGCATCTTCCTGAACGATTTTCTGCATTTCCTTGTACAGTTTAGCCCGTTCGCCCTGATCGGTGACTTCGCGTGCCTTGTTCAACAGCTCATCAACCTCAGGGTTGGAATAATAGCCCGAATTGAAACCACCTTTGTCCGGGAAAGCTTCTGAACGCAACGCCAGATAAGGCAGCGTATCGGGATCGTTGGTCATCCATGCCATTTCTGCCATGTCAGCCTTGCCTTCCAGACCCGGATTGACCTTGCCCAGGAATGTGTTCCACTCATAGGTCTCGATCTTCACTTTCATACCGACAGCCTGAAGATCAGCTTGAATGGCCGTGCCCATGGCAATTGGATCGAGCATGCCCGAACCGCCTTCAGTCACGTAGAAGGTCAGCTCCTTGCCGTCATAACCGGCTTGTTTGAGCAATTCCTTGGCCTTTTCCGGATCGTAAGGATAAGGCTCAAGGCTTTCATCATAAGCCCAGGCAAACGCAGGAGGTGTCGGTCCCGCTGCAATATCAGCAGTTCCCTGCAAAACGTTGTCCACCAGCGCCTTCTTGTCGATCGCGTAGTTCGCCGCCTGCCGAACAAGTTTGTCCGCAAACGGACCTTCCTTGGCATTGAGGATCAGGAACCATACATGCGGGCCTGCCTGCTCAAGTACCTGGAATTCTCCACCGTCGCGGAACTGCTGAAGACTGTCCGGTGGCACCTCAACCATGATATCGAGCCCACCTGCCAACATTTCGGCAATCCGGGTATTGGCATCGGTAATCGGGCGATAAACCACAGCTTCGAGGGGCGCGGCGCCATCCCAATATTCGTCATAACGACTGACGACGACCTTGGCATTGGCTTCCCACTCCTCGAACTTGAATGCACCGGTACCAACCGGATTACGTCCGAAATCCTTGCCGCTCTTCTCAACCGCCGCTGGTGAAACAATCAGGCCGGTTGGATAAGCGAGGTTGGACAGAAACGGCGCGTAAGGCGCGTTCAAAGTGAATTCCACAGTGGTCGCATCAACTGCTTTGACGTCCTTGACCGCAGAAAAGAAGAAGGACAGCGGGAATGGGCCGGTGTCGTGAAAAGGATGATCATCCTTCAGCATCCGGTCAAAATTGAATTTCACCGCATCAGCGTTGAAATCCGTTCCATCCTGAAATTTTATGCCCGAGCGCAGCTTGAATGTATAGACCGTACCATCGTCTGAGATGGTCCAGCTTTCTGCCAAAGACGGCTCAACTTCCAGGGTTCCGTCTTTGTAGCGCGTGAGACCATCATAAATATTGACGAGAATCCGAAAGTCATTCACCGCCGTCACCGTAGCAGGGTCAAGCGATTTTGGTTCCGCGATCTGACCGACCACTGCCACGTTCGGCGGGGTCTGCGAGAATGCGGGAGATGCCGTCATTAAGCTAACGGCACCGATAGCGGCAGCCAGCAATTTTCTCATGGGAATCCACTCCATATTCCAATACACCGTTATTAAACATGAAAAAATTTCGTGCTGACAAGTATTTTTTATAATAAATTATGGATGCGGCGACAAAACCTTGCTGATATGATGAAACAAGTAGCTGATTATGAAGGGTAAAAGGTGACTTATTCAAAACCGGCAATCAACCCGGAAAGATTGAAAACCACCCATGATGGGCTCAATGCATTTGGTCATGACCCTCTTACCGGCGGCTTTGACCGCACCGGATATTCTGTCTCAGACATGGCAGCACGCGACTGGTTTGAGGCCCTTCTCAGGCATGAAGGACTACGCGTCACACGTGATGGCGTGGCCAATATTTTCGGTCGTTACGGACCTTCCGAAGGCCCTTCAATACTTGTCGGCTCCCATATTGATACCGTGCCCCAGGGCGGTGCGTTTGACGGTTCCTTGGGCGTGGCAATTGCACTTGAATGCATTCGCGCAATGAAAGAGGCAGGCTTGGCACCCAAGACAGCAGTTGAAGTTGTCGGTTTCGCAGAAGAAGAAGGCCGTTTCGGCGGCATGCTCGGTTCGCAGGCGCTCACTGGTCAGGTTTCACCGGACTGGTTGGCCACGGCTACGGATTCAGACGCAATTTCGTTGAAGCAAGCCATGGCCGATCATGATCTGGATAGTTCTGCGGCGCTCGACAGCGCCCGCTCGCCAGAAAGCATACGTGCATTCATCGAACTCCACATCGAACAAGGTCCGGTATTGGAAAAATGGAAATGCGCGGTCGGTGTCGTCGAAGCCATTTCGGGCGTTTCCCATCTTTCGGTCACACTTGACGGCAAAGCCAATCATTCCGGCACCACGCCAATGGAAATGCGCGCCGACGCATTTGCCGGACTGGCAGAGTTTGCCACCCAAATCCCGGCAATAATCGCCAGCTTTGGTACAGATCAAAGCCGGGTAACCATTGGCAAGGTGGAATTGCAACCTAACTTCCCCCATACAATTCCCGGCAAGGCGGTTTTCTCGCTCATCACCCGAGATACTGATGAGGTGGTCCAACGACGCCTGTTGGAGGCGGCTCAAAATCGTATCGCGCAATCAGCGAAACGGCACAGTTTGACAGTCACATTCGAGGAAAAAAGCTGGTTGCCACCGGTTCAGCTCGATGCTGCATTGGCAAACCGCTTTGCAGCCAAAGCCAAGGAACTCGGCTTCAGCCATATCCGCATGCCTTCAGGTGCTGGCCATGATGCACAGACCATGCAATCCCTCTGCCCCTCAGCCCTTGTGTTTGTACCCAGCCGAGGCGGTATCAGCCACGCACCGGAAGAATTCACCGAGTGGGATCAAGTTGTTACGGGCGCCCAACTCGTATTGGCTACGTTGGTTGATCTGGCAATGGAATAGAGGCTGACAGATAGCGCCGGATCCGTAATTGCAATATCCTCAGCAAACCACTGCGGTTCTGTATGACCGTGCGGACTTTTGATCAGAAGATCGCGTGATGACAGGGCAATGCAATGGCACCGCCGAGCAAGTCTGACAACCATGGTCACGATCCTGAACAGCATCGAATTCAATGAAAGGAAACAGCGCTGACTTCTTTTGCAATTAAAGTTGACAATTTTTATCATATTAATATTGACAGCCCCGGTTGCCCGCATTAGGCAAACGAAGTGTTTAATGAATGCCGGGGCGCACATACACAAAATACGCGCAATCGGCTTCGTAAGCGGAAGCTGAGCATGATCGAAGATTGCAAGAAACGCGAGCGTGTCCCTGTCGCATCAAGCCCTGCCAACCGATTGGGCAAGCAGTGCGGAAGACATCCATGAGTTGCCTGGCCGCTGCATATTTGGCGCGCAAGCCCGAGTCGCTGGTTGTTGGCGGTTATCGCGGACTTGTTGCCTGCGCAAAGGCTGGCGACACCGTACTTGGCCGTGACGCCGTTAAACAGCTCGAAGCATTGCATCGTCGGACACTCGACCGCGATGAAACCCGCGTCGTGTTGGATGGTCTTTCGGCCTTTGTCGGCACGTTGGGTCGTTGCGCCACCTGTCCATTACGCGCCTGCTCCAATTCCTGCCAACACCTGTGCCGTGATGAATGCCTTGTTCTTGCGCTTGTCGCCGCACTCCAGCATGGTGACGAGCAAGTCAGCATTTCTGCTGCAAGTGCGCTCAGTTGCCCGGCCCGCCACGCTGAAATTCTCGGCGTTGCCGGAGACTACGCCATGCGGTTGAAGATTTTTGACCAAATCCTTCTGCCGGTCCCCGAGTTCGCCTTGTTCGAAATTCTCGCAGCCTCCCATTCGTTCCCACAATCATCCGAATTGCTTCACTGAGACCAATTTACAGGAGAACTCCATTGTCCTTGCCCCGCCCGATCAATTCGCTTCTCGCATCAGCTTGCTTTGCTTTTGCCACTGCCATCATGTCCCCTGCACTGGCGGCAACAGATACCGCCGCGGTCATCCAAACCTACAAACAGATCGCTTCAGCGAAATATATCGACGCACTGGACACCGCCAAATTGCTGAACGAAGCAGTCGATGCTTTAATCGCCAACCCATCACAGGAAACACTGGATGCTGCGCGTCAGGCATGGATTGCAGCCCGTATTCCGTACCAGCAGACGGAAGCCTACCGGTTTGGGAATCCTGTTGTTGATGACTGGGAAGGCCGGGTAAATGCATGGCCGCTGGATGAAGGTTTGATCGACTATGTGGATCCATCATACGGCAGCGAAAGTGACCAGAATTCGCTCTATACCGCCAACGTCATTGCCAATCCGCAAATCTCGATCAACGGTAATCCGGTGGATGCAAACACAATCACGCCTGAGTTCTTGTCGAGCACTTTGCATGAAGCCGGAAACGTCGAAGCCAATGTTGCAACAGGCTACCACGCAATCGAATTTCTGCTCTGGGGCCAAGACCTCAATGGCACCGATGCGGGTGCAGGCAACCGCCCCTTTACCGATTATGCCAAGGGCGAAGCATGTACCAATGGCAATTGCGACCGCCGGGCAGACTATCTTTCTGCCGCAACCGAGCTACTTGTGTCTGACTTGGAAGAAATGGTGGCTAACTGGGCTGCCGGTGGCGCTGCCAATGCCTATCTCGACGGACTGCAAAATGCTTCCGCGATCTCGGTTATGCTGACCGGCATGGGATCACTTTCCTATGGGGAACTCGCCGGCGAACGTATGAAGCTGGGCCTGATCCTTCACGACCCCGAAGAGGAACATGACTGCTTTTCTGATAACACACAGGCCTCGCACCTCAATGACGCGGTCGGCATTCGCAATGTTTACCTCGGCAGTTATGTGCGCGTGGATGGAAGCGTGATCTCAGGCCCTTCCCTGTCTGATCTGGTGCGGGAGCAAAACGCCGAACTTGATAATGAAATGCGCGCCAAGCTTGACACCACAATTAGCGCCATGAACCGAATGAATGACCGTGCAGCCGCAGGCGAAGCCTATGACCAGCAAATCGCCGAAGGCAACACAGATGGCAATGCTGGTGTGCAGGCGGCAATCGATGCGTTGATTGACCAGACCCGATCAATAGAGCGGATTATCACACTCCTCGATCTCGGCACTGTCGAACTCGAAGGCTCTGACTCACTGGACAGCCCCAACGCGATATTCCAGTAATCGAGCAATGTCATGAAAACGAAAGACCGATGGGCGGGCAACCAGACAACCCGATTTTTCCGCATCGGATACGTGATATCGGACCTACAATGACGATTAAGATACGACTTCAAGTTCAGGAATCAGAATGACAACAAAACGCGCCAACCTGCTGATCGGACTCGCGAATAGAGTTTCCGCCCCACAGCTTGCGTTGGCGGTCCTTCTGATCGTTCTGACCTGGCCGGTTTATTCGGCGATCGCCTCGAATGCCGAATTATCGTGGCCAAGCGATATGACCGAGCGCACCGATCTCATCCCCGAAGATCGTAAACGGGTGGAACAGGTCACCCGCCCGACGCGGGATTTCTCCACACCCGAGGGCTTCGAGAACATGTCGGGCGGCGCAACGACTTCGACAAAAATCCCCAATCAGGATGCCTTCTCGCATTTCGCCGCCAACCTGACATTCGAAGAAGAAGAGTTCTTCAAACTCGGAAACGCCCTGTTTCGCAAATTATGGGTTTCTTCGCCGTCTTCAACGCAAGCTTCCGACGGTCTCGGCCCACTCTTCAATGCGCGATCCTGTCAGAGTTGCCATCTCAAGGATGGTCGCGGCCACCCCCCTGAGCGAAGTGGAGATGCGACCTCGATGTTTCTGCGATTGGCACGTGAGGCGGCAACCACAGCCGACCGGGCTGCTCTGGAGAATTTCCTCGCCCCCAACCTGCCTGATCCCGTTTACGGCGGTCAACTGCAGGACAAAGCCATTCCCGGCGTTGCGGCTGAGGGAACAATGGTCATCAACTACTCAGACGTACCTTTTTTGTTCGATGACGATACCACCGTTATTTTGAGAAAGCCTTCCTATTCAGTCACAGAACTGTCGCAAGGGCCCCTGGCAGACGACACGACCCTCTCCCCGCGCATTGCCAACCCGATGATTGGAATGGGTCTGATTGAAGCAATACACCCCGCAGACCTGATTTCACTGGCTGACCCTTACGACAAAAATGGCGACGGCATTTCCGGTCGCCTTGCCCTTGCGACAGGAACCAAACCTGAGGCGCCGATTATTGGCCGGTTCGGGTGGAAAGCGCAAAACGCAACGGTGCGCGAACAAAGTGCTGGTGCATTCACTGGTGACATCGGGATTTCCACCCCTGACACGCCCTTCCACAATGGCGACTGCACTCAAGCGCAGACAGATTGTCTGGCTGCAACCAACGGGGTGCAAGCGCGACTTGGTGACACCGAAGCACCCGACCCGGTACTCGATCTTGTGACTTTTTATTCACAAAATCTGGCAGTGCCTGCACGGCGTGACGTTGACGATCCCGAAGTTCTGCGCGGAAAGATGCATTTTTACCAAAGTGGGTGCGTTGCCTGCCACACACCCAAATTTGTCACTTCCCGGCGCACTGACAACAAGGCCCATTCGTTTCAGTTGATCTGGCCCTACGCGGACTTTCTGCTCCACGACATGGGCGAAGGTCTTGCCGATGGGCAGACTGTCGGCGTGGCAACCGGGCGCGAATGGCGGACCCCGCCACTGTGGGGCATCGGACTTACCAAAACTGTATCAGACCATACATTCTTTTTGCATGACGGCCGGGCACGCAATCTCGAAGAAGCCATTTTGTGGCATGGTGGAGAAGCAGAGGCCAGCCGCAATGCTTATGCCACTCTGGAGAAACGGGATCGTCAGGCGCTCATACGGTTCCTGAACTCACTATGACAATGAAAAAGCCAACAACCATGCTGGCAGTTCTGGCGGTTTTGTCTATCGCCTTGAGCGCGGTGCCACCGACTGAGACGCAAGCCGACTCTCAGGTGCAAACAGTTCTCGCAGATGCCGTGAACAACTTTGTTCGCCCAGGCTACAGTGCTCTTCATACCGCAACCCGGCGGATGGAAGCGGCAATTGCGCCCATGTGCAGTGAACCGTCCATCGAGGCCCTTGATGCAGCGCATGATGCATTCTCAGAGCTTGTCGAAGCATGGTCTGAAATCGAAATCATCCGGTTTGGCCCGGTCGTTGACGACAACAGGCTGGAACGCTTGCTGTTTTTCCCGGATCGGCGCGGAATTGGCCTCAAGCAGGTTCAGTCTGTTCTGATCAGCAAGGACAAATCGGCAACCGCGCAAGAAAGTCTGATAAACAAGAGCGTGGCACTGCAGGGTCTTACAGCGCTTGAATATCTGCTTTATGGCAGCGGAGCCGACGCGCTTGCGACCGGAGACACTTTCCGCTGCGCTTTTGCTCATGCGATTAGTGGCAGGCTTGAAGCAGTATCAGACCAGTTGGAAAATGCCTGGGATGCCCCTGATGGCATCACACAGAGATTGGTCTCACCTGATGCCGGGAATCCCGATTTCAGAACTTATGCGGAGGGAATGCAGGCATTACTCGGGGTGTTTGTGAATTCCAGCGAACTCATCGCCGATACACGACTGAAGCCATTTATCGGAGCGGATGCTGAATCTGCAAAACCAAAGCGGGCGCTTTTTTGGCGTTCCGGCCTGACAGGGCGTGCGATTTCCGCAAATTTGCGTGGACTGGAAAAACTCTACAAGACAGCAGGCATTGAACGGCTTTTACCAATGTCGGCCTCTCGCTTCGGACAATCTGCACTTTTTGAAATGGAAAATGCACGTCAGACAATCGCCACTCTCAATCAGCCTTTGGCTCAGGCCGTTACGAATCCTAACTCCCATGGCTCTGTGAACTTCATTCGAATAGCGATCATAAGCATCCGCGACACGTTCTCAGGCCGAATAGCTGCCGGTCTGGGACTCTCGGCTGGGTTTTCCTCGCTGGATGGCGACTAAGGGTCAATGCTATGAAACCGGTCTTGGCGCAGCTCTTTGAATAGGACAGTCTGCCCAGAAACCTTACGCGACCAAATATCCTTCTGAGATCATGCCATATTGGAGCAACAACTGCCCTCACGCATCTTCATTCTTTTTGCAGTTTCAATTTTTTACACCGGGCTTGCCAGCAACCCGGCACTCGCCAACAAACGCGGTATGCGGTCCATTGTGCCCGAAATCATGGCCCGCGCAGTCGATGATGTCATCCGTCCGGGCTACCATCGGTTCCACACCGCCACCGTTGAATTGCGCGATACAATGGCCGCGCTTTGCGCAGATCCGGGATCATTCACGCTTGAAGCCGCGCGCGCTGAGTTTTCGGCAACCGTTATCGCCTGGTCCCGCATTGAGATGGTCCGAAGCGGGCCGGTGACCGCATTTAACCGTCATGAACGGGTGCTGTTTTACCCCGATCCACGCGGCACCGCTCTCCGCCAGTTACAGATGATGTTTGCCGACCCGGAGAATTTCCCGCGTGACTTGCTGGAACTGCAACAAAAGAGCGTTGCAGTTCAGGGATTGTCCGCTCTTGAATATGCTCTTTTCGGCACCGGATCGAATGCATTGGCGGGAGGCAAGGATTCATCTGAAACAGCCAACGATCGCTGCCGTTATGGAGCACTGGTTGCAGCGAATATGGAAGCGATAGCCAGTGAACTCCACGAATCCTGGTCTGATTCCGACGGAATTGCCAAACTCTGGATGACTCCAGGTCAGGACAATCCGGTTCTCCAGCACAACCGCGAAGCATTGGTTGCGCTTCTCGAAATAGCCGCCCATGGGCTGGAAACCATTACCGATGTCCGGCTAAAAGCGTTTCTTCGGCAAACTCCAGATCAGGATAAACCCAAATTGGCGCTGTTGTGGCGTTCGGAAAATACTTTTGCGGCAGCGACAGCCTATCTCGAAAGTCTTCGCACCGTTTTTGAGGATAGTGGCATGACCCTCGCCCTGCCCGATGATGCCAAGCAAACCGGATACAAGATCAGCGCCGGGTTCAACGAAGTTATTGCCTTGGCGCGCACATTTGATGCCCCTGTTGCCGATGTTCTGAATGACCCGGAATCCCGCGCCAGATTGGTGGAGCTACGAGTGCGTTTGACCGATTTGAAAAACCTTCTTAGTGATGATTATGGCAAAGCTGTCGGGCTGACTGCAGGTTTCTTCTTTGCCGACGGCGATTGAACCTTGGCACACGAGACCGGAAAACAGGGACTGTAACCAGATGCCGCTATCCCGCCGCCTGTTTCTATCCGCTGGCACTGCCAGTCTTGCCGGTTTGGCCGGTTTGGTGCCGCTGACTGCAATGGCCAGCGGCACCGACATGTTTGCTGCGGCTTGGATTGATAAAGACGGGGCAGGGTTTTCCATTCTCGACGGCGATGGCAATGAGCTTTCTTCCACGGCCCTGCCCGCGCGCGGCCATGACGTCGCAGCCGACCCGATCGGGCGGTTTGTTGTCGCATTCGCGCGTCGTCCGGGAAATTTTGCAGTTGCGATAGACCGCAAGAATTCCCGGCAGCCGACAGGTTTCACAACTCCCGATAACAGACATTTCTTTGGCCACGGCGTTTTCTCACCTGATGGCCGATTGCTCTACGCCACCGAGAACGACTTCGAAAATTCGGCTGGCATGATCGGGGTTTACGATGCAACAAGCAGCTTTTCACGCATCGGGGAATTTCCATCCTATGGCATCGATCCGCATGAATTGCTGCTCATGCCCGATGGCACGACGCTGTGCATCGCCAATGGTGGCATCGAAACCCATCCGGATTTTGGGCGCGCCAAACTCAACCTTGCAGCAATGGAGCCGTCCATCGTCTTTGTCGATATTTCCACCGGCGAATTGCTGGAAAAACACGCACCGCCCGCTGATCTCTCCCGTCTCTCAACACGCCACATGGACATAGACGCGGAAGGCAATGTCTGGGTTGGATGTCAATTTGAGGGGCCGGAGACCGAACATCCGCCTCTCATTTTGCGAGTGACAAGGGGGGAAGGCTACAAACAAATCATGTTACCTGAGAAAGACCAATTCGCGCTTTCCAATTACATTGGATCCGTTGCTGCCAATAAAAACGAAAACCGGATCGCGGTCACCTCGCCACACGGTAATTGCACACTTCTGATTGATGCAATGACAGGCAATCTCGTGCGCAGAATCGACCAGACTGATGTATGCGGCGTTGCGGCCCGAGGCCAAGGATTTCTACTGTCATCCGGGGAAGGCCAGTTTGGCGCAAACATGACGAACCGATCGTGGGACAACCATATTGCCCGGCTGTAACTCCGCTCTTTCCAAAATTGCCCACAAGGACCCAAAAAGCCTGCAATACGGCTCAAATACCCACTTGCGTCAGCACTACAAAATTACTGCATTCGGTTCTGCGTGATCCATCTTCCACTCCGGACAACAACCATATTGCGCCCTGTTGTGATGATGGTCGATCTTGCTGGTTATCATGATCCGGCTGTCGGGGATGTTTACCAATGTTGCTTCAGTGTGGTCGTTCATTACTGCCAGGTCGCAACACCCGGATCTGCAGAAGCAATCGTAAACATCCGATTTTATGATGCCCAATCTTGCAAGAAACACCAATCGGGGTACTCTATGGCCAAGCAGCATGACTTTGTCGCGTCAGTTCGTTCGACCGCTAACCGGCCGAGGCACCAAAGTCTGTCGAGGCTTTGAACGGATCTGGAACAGCGAAGCTGACGGCTGATGGCCATTCAGGCCCCACCGACGCCGGTTCCGGTCATTGCCGCAGGCTTGATCGCTGCATCAAAGGTTGCCTCATCAATCTTGCCGGATGCGAGTGCTGCCTCTCGCAAGGTGATGCCGCGCTGATGGGCGTCTTCCGCAATGTGGGCGGCGGCTTGATACCCGATTACCGGCGACAACGCTGTTACCAACATCAACGAATTTTCCAGATGCGCAGCAATTCGCGTTTCATCGAGGTCCGTTCCCTCAACACTGAACTCGCGGAACTTGTCGCATCCATCAGCAAGTATCCGGATCGAATGAAGGACATTGTTGATGATCAATGGTCGCATCACATTGAGCTGCAATGTGCCCTGACTGCCTGCAATTGCCACTGCGGTGTCCTCACCGATCACCTGTGTCGCGATCATGATCATCGCTTCACACTGGGTGGGATTGACTTTGCCCGGCATGATCGACGAGCCCGGTTCGTTTTCAGGAAGCCTGAGTTCACCAAGCCCGCAACGTGGGCCGGAAGCAAGCCATCGCATATCATTGGCGATCTTGAGAACCACAACCGCCACCCCGCGCAATGCTGCCGAAACACGCACCATCGCATCAAGGCCGCCAAGCGCTGCAAACTTGTTGGGTGCCGTGACAAATGGCTTGCCTGCAAGTGCAGCAATTTTGCGGGCGACAGCAACTGAAAACCCGTCGGGAGCATTGAGCCCTGTCCCGACAGCAGTGCCGCCGAGTGCCAATTCCAACAGGCCATTTCGACAAGCTTCAACCGCGGAAATTGCCGCCCGTAATTGTGCGGCCCAGCCAGACCATTCCTGGCCTACCGTCAGAGGCACGGCGTCTTCAAGATGTGTACGCCCTATCTTGACGACATCCATCCAGCGGTTTGATCGCTCCTCAATCACGCTCGCCAGTTTATCCAGCGACGGCAAAAGGCGATCATCCATCATTGCCAAGCTGGCGATATGCATCGCTGTCGGAAACGTATCATTGGAAGATTGTGACATGTTGACATGGTCATTTGGTGCAACAGGCTTCTGGCTGCCCATTTCACCGCCAAGCAACTCGATGGCACGGTTGGAGATCACCTCATTCACATTCATGTTGGTCTGAGTACCGGATCCGGTTTGCCAGACATAGAGCGGGAAATGCGCGTCCATCGCTCCACTGCGCACTTCCCTCGCCGCGTCAACGATTGCTCCGCACAGTTCCGGCGCCAAAAGCCCCTTCTCGGAATTGATCAGCGCTGCGGCTTCCTTGATCAAACCATAAGCGTGGTAGACTTCCTTTGGCATCAGATCATCACCGATTGCAAAATGATGCAGTGACCTCTGGGTCTGCGCACCCCAGTATTTCTCTGCCGGCACCTCGATTTCACCCATGGAATCGAATTCGATCCGCGATCCCTTTTCGCCCTTACCACTTACCGATTTGTTGCCATTGTTCTGCGCGATCATCACTGGCCTCCAATTGTCTTTCAGTACATATAGGTCAGCATGATCAATTCGTTCAGTGTCGCGCCAGAAATGGTTCCAGTTGCGCTGCAACCGTGAGCAACTGCTCATCTTGACCAGCGGCTGCTGTTACCATGATCCCTATCGTGTCCGCACCAACGCAATAGGGCAGCGATACGGAGCAACTATCAGCGAAGTTTCCCATTGATGTATTGCGCAAAACCAACGCATTAAGATAACCGTACGCTGTGTCATCTGCCAGCTCATTCAGCGAGGGCGGCAGCACTGCGACGGTAGGCAACAGCAGATAACGCCCGGCAAGCTCACTTCCAAACCGCCTGATAAACTCCACTCGTTGCGCAATCGTCGCCTCGTACTCGTCTTGCGTGATCGGTTCTGCTTTCAAAATGCGGTCACGCACACGCGGATCCATCTTGGAACCATGAGCGGCAATTGCAATCCTGTGCGTATTCAGCGCTTCATATGCAGCAATCTTCCAGGAGAAAATTTTCTTGTAATATTCAAGACTGGGAAAGTGTTCCTCAACAACCTTGAACCCTGCTTCAATCAGCATTTTCCACGCAGCGGCAAAGCCGGTTTCAACTGCTTGATCAAGGTTGTCGCGACCGAAATTGGCCGGTATAACCAGCACAGGTTCCGCAAGGTTGTCGCCAACAACTGGACTATTTCCAATCCCTGCCATCACGCACCAACAATCAGTGCAATCTGCAACGCTATGTGCAATCGGACCAAAACTGTCCAATGTTGCAGACAAGGCCACACCGCCATCACGCGAGACCGTATTTTGCGTCGGCTTGAACCCGACCAGGCCGTTGAAGGCTGCCGGTATTCGAATTGAACCGCCAGTGTCAGAGCCGATGGCAATGTCGCAGAGTTCCAACGCGACCGAGACACCCCCACCCGAACTTGAACCACCCGGAGCGCAGCCCGGATAAAGTAGATTGTCCGGCGTACCGAAATTGGGGTTCAAGCCAAGACCTGAATAAGCGAGTTCAGTCATATTTGTGTGGCCAACCAGGATGGCTCCTGCTGCGCGCAGCCTTGCAACACAATCTGCGTCACCAACTGCCACGGCCTTGTCCATCAGTGCAGGTGACGCAGCACGGGTGACATGGCCCTGCACATCGAAGAGGTCCTTGATGGAGACCAGTGCGCCGTTCAATGGCGATGAATTGGTGGCAGCAAGATCAGAAATCTGCGCACGCGCCTCATCGGCGAACAATTCGGTAAAGACATGAGCGGTGCCGTTGCCACCACCGGAAACGCGGAAGAGAGAATCTTCCAAGCGCGCAGCTGCGGTCTCTCTTGCCCATTTGCGAATTATTGTTGCCGCTGCCATGCATCTGTCCCCGCCCATTGCATCCGTGATGAAACATGCTCTGTTTCCAACCCCATGTCCAAATTTTTCAATCGCGGCGATCAGGAGGCCGAAAGCCTTGAATTTCAACGACGAAACACCACTTTAAAACAAGTATTCCACTTTTGTAATGTGAAGGCAGATGACGACTGATCCCTATGAGATTCTTGGCGTTGCCCGCACCGCCAGTGCAGGCGACATCAAAAAGGCGTTTCGCAAACTGGCCCGAGATCATCACCCTGATCTTCACCCCGATGATCCCGGAGCAAAGGAGCGTTTCACCAAATTGTCGGGCGCTTATGATTTGCTCAAAGACCCCCAATTGCGCAAGCGTTTCGACGCTGGTGAAATCGATGCAGCTGGTCAGGAACGACCCGACCGACAGTTTTATCGTGACCACGCAAGAAGCAACCAGAACCGGACTTATCGGACCTCCCGCGGATTTGAGGACTTTGGCGATCCCGCTGATATTTTTGCGGAAATGTTTCGTCAGAGTGGAACTGGTTCAGCCAGACAAAGAGGATCGACCCATTTTGCGATGCCTGGCGCGGACACACGTTATGCCATGGATGTCAGCTTCATGGATGCAGCCAAGGGGGCGACCCGCCAGATCACTCTGCCTGATGGCGGCACGCTGGATGTCTCGATTCCCGCAGGCATTCGCGATGGCCAGACACTTCGTCTCAAAGGCAAAGGTGGCAGCGGAACCGGAGGCGCGCCAGATGGCGATGCTTACATAACACTCTCGGTCAAGCCACATCATGTGTTTCGCCGCGAAGGTGACGACATCGTCATGACCCTTCCTGTTACCATCGACGAGGCAATATTGGGAGCAAAAATCAAGACTCCGACGATTGAGGGCCTTGTTAATCTCACAATACCGCCGGGTGCCACATCCGGGCAAACACTGCGCCTGAAAGGCAAGGGAATGTCCGCTAAAGGCAAAGCGCGCGGGGACTTGCGGGTAGAGCTCAAGATCGTCGCTCCCCCCAAGGTCGATGATGAATTGAAAGCCTTCATGGAAAAGTGGCGAACCACAAATACCCATGATCCGCGCAAAGGCATGATCTGAGGGAGGTGAGAATGGCGACATATTACACTGAAGAGCAGGTAATTTCAGCCGTTGGGCGGCTCAGTCGGGTTCATCTGGTCTCCTACATACAAGCTGATATCATCCGTCCGCTGTCAACGGAAGAAGGCCCGCGTTTTCGGGCCGTGGATATCGCCCGTCTGGAACTGCTCTGCGATCTCTCCGAGCATTTCGATATCGAGGAAGATGCCATCGGTATTATCGTCTCGTTGATGGATCAACTCAACGATGCCCGAACGGATTTGGCTGCACTTGCAAATGCGGTGGCTGCCGAACCACGCGAAGTCCGGGCAAGTATCGGCCGCAGATTGGTAACCAAAGACAATTGAGCAAAATAAAAGCGCCCCGGAATTGCTCCCGGGGCGCACCTTTGGGTTTGTCTGAATCCAACCTTCAGATTGGAAGATCAAACAACCTTCTTAGTTCGTTGAACCGTCGATGATATCACCAAACAGCTCCCAACGTTCGCCGTTGAACCTCATCAGCTGCATCTGTTCGATCGGATAGAAATCCGTTTCGCTTGTGTTCATGGACATACCTGGCAGGAACAGTGGGATGGTGACATCCTTCATGCTTGCTGCCTGTTTCATGATGTTTTCGCGAGACAAATCATCACCTGCCGCTTCAAGAACAGCGACGAGTGATTGGCTAACGGAATAACCGTAGGAAGTGAAGCTGGAGGTCTTGTCGCCATCAGGATAATATTTATCCATGAAAGCTTCCCAGTCTTTTTTGCCTTGGTCGTCAGCCCACTGCGGGTCTGCCATATCCTTGAGATAGGCAGTCGAGATCAGGCCCGTGGAGGCATCAAAACCAGCCGGTTTGAGAACGGCTCCAACGGAGTTGGAAACGTTGGCAACAAAACTCGTTGCATCCCAACCGATTTCACTGGACTTCTTGATCGCTTGAGCAGCGAACTTCGGAGTACCAAAGATGAAAAATACGTCGGCACCGGAAGCTTTGAGCTTGACGATCTGGGAATCAACGGTTGGCTCAGCCACTTCATATGACTCTTCAGCAATGACAGCAGATGCCTTGTCACCAAGACCCTTTTTCAGACCTCCCATCAGATCCTTGCCGAAATCATCGTTCTGGTAAAGAATCGCGATCTTGGAATCACTCAACTCAGAGGCGATATAGCGCCCATAAATGATACCCTCGGAAAGGTAATTCGGCTGCCACCCCATGGTCCAGGGGAAATTTTCTGCATCGCCGAACATCGTAGCTCCGGTGGCCACAAAAAGCTGCGGCACCTTCTTGAGGTTCATGTATTTGCGAATGGCAGAGTTCGACGGTGTACCCAGTGACTGGAAGATCATCAGAACTTCGTCACTTTCAACCAGCTTGCGAGCTTGCTCAACAGCCTTCGGCGGTGAGTAACCATCGTCATACGAAATATATTTGATGGTGTTGCCGTTGATGCCGCCTTCTTCGTTCACCTTCTTGAAATAAGCATCAATGGTTTTGGTGATGGTTGAATAGGCCGAAGCTGGCCCACTGTAAGGAGCAATGTTACCGATTTTTATTTCGGCAGCATTGGCACCAAGGCTTGCAGCCCCGAATGCAACACTGGCAATGGCCGCTGCACTGGCCCAAGAGTTAAGGTACTTACGAACTTTCATGGTTTCCTCCCGTTTGAAGTTCAGTTTAGTTTACTTGCAACTATTTTCCGCGCAAGTAACGCAGTCCCGACCGGATCAAACCACCTGCTCCAGTAGGCATGACGAGCATCAGCGCGATCAGCATGACGCCATAAGCGGCACCTGAAAGTCCTTTGGAAATTTCTTCCGCGATGTTCGGCACAAAGACGATGAATGCAGCGCCAAAAATAGCGCCAGGCAACCAGCCCACTCCACCCACGACGAGGCCTACCAGCAATGCAACCGATAGCGCAAAGTGGAAGGAATCGGGGTTGATGAACTGAATGACAATGGCGCCGAGAGCTCCGGCAACTCCTGTGTAAAGTGCGCTCAGACCGAAAGCGAGCGACTTGTAGAGAGCGGTATTGATCCCCATGGAACGAGCGGCAATTGGGTTGTCGCGAATGGCCATCAATGCTCGCCCGGTACGACTGCCGATGAGATTCTTGGCACACACATAGGCAATCACAGCGACGAACAATGAGAAGAAGTAGAGCCACTGATCATCATTGAGCGGCAACCCTAAGGGGGCTGTCGGTTTGCCGATGACGATACCCATGATCCCACCCGTCCAGTGTTCGAACGGTGACAGCTTGAACAATTGAGGGGTGACCACAGCCAATGCAAATGTGGCCAGTGCGAGATAAATCCCCTCAAGCCGCAATGCCGGTAGACCGAAGAGAAAACCTGTGATGAAACACAGAATTCCTGCGACCGGAAGCGTCCAGAGATAACTGGCTCCGAACTGGTCAATCATGATTGCCGCGGTATAGGCACCAACAGCATAGAAAGCACCATGGCCAAGTGAAAACTGGCCGTTGATGCCAGTCAACAAATTCAATCCGATAATCGCGATGGCGTAAATAATCATCAACGTCAGCTGAAAAATCAGGAAATTTTTGGCAACGAATGGAATGGCAATTGCAATAAGCAATACTGCCAATGTGACCAGCCGTCCGATGCTCCAGATACCTTCGGTTTGACCGCTCGCGGCATCTCTGGTTTCTGCAAATGAATTAGTGCTCATTGACTAGACCCTCTGGACGATAGTTCGGCCAAACAGGCCAGTAGGTTTGAATGTCAGCACACCGACAATCAGCACCAACGCAATTGGCAGTTTCAATTCACCACCGATAACCGGAATATAAGTGCCGGCCATTGTTTCAATGAGGCCAACAGCGAAGCCGCCAATCACTGCGCCAGGCGGACTGGTAAGCCCACCGAGTACTGCGCCGGCAAATCCGTAAAGCAGGATCGACAGCATCATGTTTGGCTCAAGAAAGACGATCGGGGCGATCAGAATACCTGCAATCGCACCAATTGCCGCGGCCATACCCCAGCCAAGCGAAACCATACGGCTCACCGGTATACCGACAAGACGGGCTGATTCCGGGTTTTCTGCCGCTGCGCGCATCTTCAACCCCACGCGCGTGTAGCGGAAGAATACAAAGAGAAAGACCAGCACCAACAGCGTAACCAATATCATTCCTATCTGGTGATTGCTGATCAACCCACCGAGTTGGGAGCCTTCGCCGAATGGGCTCGCTAACGGTTTGATGGTGAACTCCCAGATAAACCCGGCAGTTGAATTGATGATTGCGAACAATCCAATAAACACCACGATGTGGCTGAGAACCGGGGCTTTGCTGAACGGTCTCATGACCACCCGCTCAATAACCACTCCTCCGAAGAAGGCGATCACAATGGTTGCCGGAATAACTACCCAGTATGGGACGCCCCATTGCAGCAACTGCCAGGCTATGAAGGTTGAAAACATGGCCATCTCGCCCTGGGCGAAATTAAGATGGTGAATGGCCTGAAAAATCATTACGACCGCCAGCGCCATACAGGCATAAATTCCACCGGTCGCAATCCCGGTGATAGCTTGTTGAATCAGAAGTTCCATCAAAGTCCCCTCAATAGCCCAGATAGGCGGTGCGAATTGCTTCGTCATCACGCATTTCCGCAGCCGTTCCCGCTTTGACGATGTCGCCGGTTTCAAGCAGATAAGCGCGGTCAGCCAGTTCAAGGACCAACCCGGCATTTTGCTCCACAATCAAAAGTCCAACACCTTCGTCGCGATTGATCATAGCGAGTTTCTCGTAAAGCTCGGCAACAATCATCGGCGCAAGACCGAATGACGGCTCATCCAACAACATCAGCTTTGGTTTCAACATCAGTGCTCGGGCAACCGCCAGCATCTGCTGTTCGCCACCCGACAACGTGCCTGCCTGCTGGCTTCGCCGCTCTTTCAGTCTCGGAAACCAGGCGAAAATTCGCTCGATGTCATCATTGATTTCTTTACCGGCAGGACGTGTCATCGCTCCACACTGAAGATTTTCCTCAGTCGTCAAGCCAGTGAAGGTACCCCGTCCCTCGGGAACATGGGCAATGCTCAAGGCAGTTATTGCCTCGGTAGGTCCGGCGGGTAGCGGGTTACCGTCATACAGCACTGTTCCGGTCCGCTTTATCATCCCGGAGATAGCGCGAAGGGTTGTTGTTTTGCCTGCACCGTTGGCGCCAAGCAATGTGGTAATACCGCCAGCTTCCACAACGAAATCTATTCCATGCAAAACACGGAAATCGCCATAGCCGGCATTGAGACCGGAAACTTCAAGCAGCTGCGTCATGAGAGCCTCCAAGGTAGGCCTCGATTACCGCGGGATGGCTTTGAACTTCAGTCGAAGTCCCTTCAGCGATCTTTTTGCCAAAGTTCAAAACCACAACCTTCTCTGAAATCGACATCACCAAACCCATGTGATGCTCGACCAGAAGAATGCTGACTTTGCGATCATCCCGGATCTGCTTGATCAGCTCCCCCAGCGCGCCCACTTCGTCGTGGTTAAGACCACCAGCGGGTTCATCGAGCAATAAAACGCGCGGTTTGGACGCCAGGGCCCGTGCTATTTCGATACGTTTTTGAGTACCGAAAGGCAGTCCGGCCACCAGGCGGTCCGCCGCATCGCCCAGTTTGAGATATTCGATGAGTTCGTCGACCGTTTCGTCGATTTCGCGCGCCTGCTGTTTGGCCCAGGGCAGATGCAGCGAATCCGAAAAGAAATCTCCGGTTGAGGAGGTGTGCGCACCAACGCGGATATTGTCGCGCGTTGTCATGTTTTTGAACAACGCAACATTTTGAAACGTCCGCCCGATGCCGATATCGGCCATGTGATGTGCAGGTCTCGAAAGTATCGAAGTGCCGGAAAATTCAATTTCGCCCGAGGTCGGTGTATAAAGGCGACTGAGGCAATTAAACATCGTGGTCTTTCCTGCCCCGTTGGGGCCGATCAGGCCGAGGATTTGTCCCTCAGCCATCTCGAAAGAAATTCCGTCTAGCGCCATGATTCCGCCAAAGCGTACAATCACGTCGCGCACCGCCAAAAGCGGTGAGTTTGAAGTCGAATCCATGTATCCTCCCTAGTAGGCTCGACAATATTTTTTAGCTGGCACGAACGTCTTGCGCGTCCCAAATGCCTGATCTTTCTGCTGTTCCTCCGAGTGTCCGGTCCACCAGATTGCACATTTCTGCAACTGCCGGCCCAACTTCTTTTTGTAGCTTTTTCATTGGAAAATATTGCGGTGGGGCGCCACAATTGAATGCGAAAATCCCCGATCCGTCTGCCGCCACCACTGGCGAAGCAGCGGCGTGAATATCCGTGCGCCAATCACCTTCCGACATGACAAACCCATAGAGTTGATATTCACGTTTGGCTTTTTCGATATGCTTGAGAACATCACGCCATTGGTCACCATACTTCTTCGGCAGTTGAACCAAATGCCCTTCAAAAACATCATCATGCATTGCGACCAAAAGCGCCCGCCCGATTGCAGTCGTGGCAAGCGGAACACGCGCACCTACATCCAATTGAATGCTGAACGACGCTGTGCCGCGTGCGATAGCCACATAGAGCGCCGTTCCACGATACAAGACCCCCAGTGCGACTGGAGCTCCAAGCTGTTCGGCGACCCGTTCCATGTGCGGACTGGCAACTTGCCGGATCCCCAGATTTGCAAGAGCGGTATAGCCCAAAGTAATCGCGCCAGGCGCAAGCTGATATTTCCCCGTCCGCGTGTTGTGGGTGAGATAGCCGAGCTGGCACAGAGTATAGGTAATGCGCGTTACCGTGGGCTTGGACAGCCCGGTCCTGTTGGCGATCTCAAGATTTCCCAGAAAGCCATCGCGAGCACCGAAGCAATGCAATACATCGAGACCACGCGCCAGCGCGGCCACAAACTTGCGGTCTCCGTCAAACGCAGACCTCGCAAATTCAGCGAAATCACCGTTCTCTTTGCCATGTCCTACTGGTGACATTAACGCACTTCCCCCGATGTTGACATCCAATCCAACACATTCTAGCTGTAAGGTCAAATTGTAAAATTAAATATTGCAGTGCGAAATTCTATTGCAGCCGACGATGTCCACTGGAGGGGAAATGACCGAAGCCATGAACCAGAATATTGTTCATTATCAAATAGATGGTGACGTAGCTCAGATCTTGATGAACAATCCGCCAGTAAATGCGCTCGGCCATGCTCTATGTGCCGGTCTGATTGAAGCGCTGGAAAGGGCGATCAGCGATGTGGCGGTCAAAGCCATTGTGATTGCAGGTGCAGGCAAGGTCTTTTCTGGTGGCGCCGACATTACCGAATTCGGAAAACCACCGAAGTCACCTGGCCTTCCAGATGTTTGCGCAATGTGTGAATCATCCGCCAAACCGGTAATCGCTGCGATCGAAGGCTTTGCTTTTGGTGGAGGTTTGGAACTGCCACTTGCATGCCATGCGCGCGTCTCTACCCCTTCTGCCAAAATTGGCCTTCCCGAAGTCAAACTCGGAATCTTGCCCGGCGCGGGTGGCACTCAGCGTTTGCCACGTATTATTGGTGCAAAAGCAGCTCTCGATGTCATTGTTACGGGCAATCCGGTCGCTGCAACCAAAGCCCACAAGACTGGCGTTATTGACGCAATTATTGATGGCGACCTTCTTGCGGGCGCAACAGTATATGCCCGCAAGCTTGCCTCTGAAGGCGCGCCCGTCGCGGTTCGTGACCGTAATGACAAGATCGCCGCTGATCGGGCTGATCTTGCTGGCTTTGACGCCCACGCGGAAAAATTGTTGAAAAAGACCCGCGGCTTGATCGCGCCAATAGGCTGCGTCAAAGCAGTTCGATTGGCCCTTGATACGCCAATGGATGAAGGTCTGGCAGCGGAAAGTGCAATTTTCAGGGAACTTGTGGCCAGTGTGGAATCTCAGGCACAGCGGCACATCTTTTTCGCTGAACGTCAGGCTGGGCGCGTCGACGGTGTTTCCAGGGACACCCCTCGTCTCGACATAAAGAAAGTCGGCATTATCGGCGCGGGCACCATGGGCGGCGGCATTGCGATGTCCTTTGCCAATGGTGGCTTCCCAGTGACAGTCTTGGAGATGCAGCAAGAAGCCATCGATCGGGGTTTTGCTGTCATGGCGCGCAACTATGATACTTCGGTCAAACGTGGCTCGATCAGCCAGGAAGAACGCGACGCACGTTTTGGCAGACTCACATCCACACTGGACTATAATGACCTGAGTGATTGCGATCTGATCATCGAAGCTGTTTTCGAAACAATGAGTGTCAAACAACAGGTTTTCGAAAAGCTTGATACCGTCGCCAAACCCGGAGCAATTCTGGCATCCAATACATCTTATTTGGATGTCAACGAGATTGCCGGCTTCACCAAGCGTCCGGGCGATGTGCTTGGCATGCATTTCTTTTCCCCGGCCAATGTCATGAAGCTTCTGGAAATCGTGCGCGGAGAGAAAACCCAGCCCGATGTACTCGCAACGGCTCTTTGGGCTGGCAAAGTCATTTCCAAAGTTCCCGTTGTCGTTGGCGTTTGCCATGGATTCGTCGGCAACCGAATGTTGTCGGCACGATCTGAAGAGCTTGAAGCACTGCTGCTTGAAGGTGCTCTACCCGCCGATGTGGACAAAGCGTTCCTTGATTTTGGCTTCCCAATGGGGCCATTCCAGATGGGTGACCTCGCTGGTCTCGACATCGGCTATCGCACACGTCAGGCGCTGGGCACGACTGCAGCAATTGCTGATGCTCTGTGTGAAAAGGGCCGATACGGTCAGAAAACCAGCAGCGGTTACTACAACTATCCTGAAGGCACGCGCCAGGGTGAAGTTGATCCAGAAGTAACCAAATTGATCGAAGGCAAGGCCCGTGAACTCGGCTTCAAGCGCCGCGATATCTCCAAGCAGGAAATCATCGAACGCACCTTGTATCCCATGGTCAACGAAGGTGCAAAAATCCTCGCCGAAGGCATTGCGGCTCGCGCATCCGACATCGATGTCGTCTGGGTCTACGGTTACGGCTTCCCCGTCGGCAAGGGCGGTCCGATGTTCTGGGCTGACCAGGAAGGCATTGAAAAGATTGCAGAGCGGCTGACGTATTGGCACGGCGAAACCGGCAATGAGATTTTCGAGCCGGCCGGATTGTTTGCAGCAGACAGGAAAGCGGCAAGTTTCAGCGAGTTGGACTCCGCCAAAGGCAAACGATCATGAGGACCCGGCCTTTTGCATGGGAGAAATCCTACCCTGAAGGCCTCAAATGGGATCATCCTTTACCAATCGGCTCTGTTCCGTCGCTTTTACAAGAAGCCGCAGCAAAGGTTCCCGATCGCGATGTGATTTGCTATCGCGATTGGACAATCAGCTATGGTGATTTGCAAAAGCGTGTCGATAAATTCGCCGCCGCTTGCATTGCTGCCGGGTTTACCGATGGCAAACGCATTGCATTGTTGTTGCCGAATTCACCGTTTCACCCCATCGCTTTGTTGGGCCTTCTGAAAGCTGGTGCCCGCGCTGTTCATCTCTCACCGCTGGATGCTGAACGCGAGATTGTACACAAGCTCACCGACTCCGGAGCAATTGCCATCGTGACAACCAATGTCGGTCCCATGGCTGCCAATGCCCATGAACAGGCAAGGGCCGGACGGGTTGGCAAAATTATCGTCGGCGACGACAACGACTTCGGCCCAAGTCAAGTCGCAACACCCTTTCCGAAGCACGAAAGCGTTATAAATTTCAACGATTTCTGCGACAGAGCTGAATCAGTTTCAGACTGGCCTGAGATCAAACCTGAAGACATTGCACTCTTGCAGTACACCGGCGGCACCACCGGTTTACCCAAGGGCGCAATGCTCACGCACGGCAATCTGACCTCCGCGGTTTCCAGTTACAATTGCTGGTTTGATGCGCTGTATGGCGAACCAGACGAGGTCGAAAAAATACTCGTTGTATTGCCACTGTTTCATATTTATGCGCTGACTGCGGTCATGCTACTCGGGTTCAAGCGCCATGGCACTTTGATCCTGCACCTGCGGTTTGACGCTGAAGACGTGCTCAACGACATTGAAAAGATCGGCATTACTTCGTTCCCGGGTGTGCCGACCATGTGGATTGCACTGGCCAACAATCCAGGCTTGGCCAAGCGGAACATCTCCAGCCTTGCGCGTTGCTCATCGGGCGGAGCACCATTGCCCGTGGAGATTGAGCAGCGATTTGAGAAGCTGACCGGGGTGCGCCTCACTGGAGGTTGGGGGATGACTGAAACCTCACCCGCCGGTACAAACCGTCTCCCCTTTGGCATGGCCAAGCCGGGTTCCATTGGCCTTCCACTTCCCGGCATTGATCTGAAAATCGTCTCTCTCGACGATCCGACAAAAACACTCGGCATTGGCGAAAAAGGCGAGTTGGCCATTTGCGGTCCCAATGTGACATCAGGATACTGGGAAAAGCCGGAAGCCACAGCACAAAGCTATGCTGACGGATTTTTTCTGACTGGTGATGTCGGGATGATGGACAAGGACGGTTATTTCTATATCGTCGACCGCAAGAAGGACATGATCATCTCCGGTGGATTCAACGTCTACCCGCAGATGATTGAGCAAGCAATTTACGAATTTCCACCGGTGGGTGAATGCATTGTCATCGGCGTTGCCGATGAGTATCGTGGTGAAGCCGCGAAAGCATACCTCACCCTGAAACCGGGAGCGGCAGAATTTTCACTCGACGAACTGCACGCGTTTCTGGCAGACAAGCTCGGTCGGCACGAACTCCCACGCGCACTCGAATTTCGCGAAACACTACCGCGCACCAGCGTCGGCAAGCTTTCCCGTCTCGAACTGCGTCGTGAAGCACAAAACATCCCAGCAGCCAGCACCGCAGCCGCTGACTAATTATTGAATGTCTGAAGGATACCCACATGGAAGACGCAGTTATCGTTTCAACCGCCCGCACCCCGATTGGCAAAGCCTATCGCGGTGGACTCAACAACACCGACGGAGCCACATTGGGCGCGCATGCAATTTCCCATGCAGTCAGCCGCGCTGGCATCGAGCCAGGTGAAGTCGAAGATGTGATCATGGGTTGCGCACTCCAGCAGGGCGCTACCGGGAGCAATATCGCCCGTAACGCGCTGGTTCGTGCCGGTTTGCCTGTGACAACATCCGGGGCCACCATCGACAGACAGTGCTCATCGGGCCTTCAGGCCATTGCCATCGCCTCGCGCGCAATTCGTCTCGATGGCGTTCCGGTTGCCATTGGCGGTGGACTGGAATCCATAAGTCTTGTCCAGAACGAAAACATGAATACCTTCCGCGCCAAAGACCAGTGGCTGCTGGAAAACAAACCAGACATCTACATGCCAATGATCGACACCGCTGAAACAGTAGCCAGCCGCTACAATATCAGTCGTGAAGTTCAGGATGAATATGGCCTCCAGAGCCAGAACCGCACAGCGGCGGCCATGGAAGCTGGTCGTTTTGAGGCAGAGATTGCGCCAATCACCACCACGATGGCGGTTGTTGACCGGGAAACGAAGGAAGTTTCATACAAGGAAGTCACAATCAGCAATGATGAGGGCCCGCGTCCGGGTACCACGCTGGAAGGCCTCGCTAGCCTCAAGCCGGTGCGTGAAGGCGGCGTTGTGACAGCGGGAAATGCAAGCCAGCTTTCAGATGGTGCTTCTGCCTGCGTTGTCATGAACGCCAAGCTGGCCGAACGCAAAGGCTTGCAGGCCATGGGCGCACTGCGGGGCTTTGCAGTCGCGGGCACCGAGCCAGACGAAATGGGCATTGGTCCGGTCTTCGCGATCCCTCGCCTGCTCGAACGCGCCGGACTTAAAATCGGCGATATCGGCTTGTGGGAACTCAATGAGGCTTTCGCCGTGCAGGCACTTTATTGCCGCGACAAGCTCAATATCGACAATGAAATTTTCAACGTTAATGGCGGCGCCATCTCCGTAGGTCACCCCTACGGCATGACCGGTGCCCGTCTCGCTGGCCACGTGCTGGTGGAAGGCAAGCGGCGTGGCGTAAAATATGCCGTCGTTACCATGTGCGTTGGCGGCGGCATGGGTGCTGCCGGCTTGTTCGAAATCTTCTGAGGGTTACAACATGGATCTCCGATTTACAGACGAAGAAACCGCTTTCCGCGAAGAAGTGCGAGACTTTTTCCGCACCGAATTGCCTGATGACATCCGCAAGAAGATGATCGAGACTGGGCATATCAATCCAGAGGAATTCCGCCGCTGGACCAAGATCTTGCACACCAAAGGCTGGGCTGTTCCTCATTGGCCGGAAGAACATGGCGGCACCGGTTGGGACCCGATCAAGCAGTATATCTACCTCGAGGAACTCAACCAGGCACCGGCACCTGCGCCACTTGCCTTTGGTGTGAATATGGTTGGCCCGGTAATCTACACCTTCGGTAACGAAGAGCAAAAAGCAAAGTATTTGCCACGCATTGCAACGCTCGAAGACTGGTGGTGTCAGGGCTTTTCCGAGCCAGGCGCAGGTTCCGATCTGGCATCGCTGAAGACAACTGCAATCCGCGATGGTGACCACTATGTCGTCAACGGCCAGAAAACCTGGACCACACTGGCACAACATGCTGATTGGATTTTCTGTCTGGTGCGCACTGACAAGGAAGTCCAGAAACAGCGCGGTATTTCATTTCTGCTCATCGACATGAAATCCGATGGGGTGACGGTTCGTCCAATACAAACCATGGACGGCGGATACGAAGTCAATGAAGTCTTCTTCGATAATGTCCGCGTTCCTGTCGAAAACCTCGTTGGCGAAGAAAACAAAGGTTGGAGCTATGCCAAGTTCCTGCTGGGCAATGAGCGAGTCAATATTGCCCGCGTTGGTGTCTCAAAGGAGCGTATTCGCCGGATCAAGGAATTGGCCTCAGGCCAGATGGTTGATGGCGAGCCGATGATCAGCGACCCGGCGTTCCGCGCTAAAGTAGCCGCGGTCGAAGTTGAGCTGAAGGCGCTGGAAATGACCCAGTTGCGCGTGCTGGCTGATGAGATCCGTCAGGAAAAAGGATCGCAAAATCCAGCCAGTTCGATCCTCAAAATCAAGGGTGCGGAAATTCAGCAGGCTACAACCGAGCTGTTGCTCGATGTGGTCGGCCCTTACGCTCTACCCTATCGCGAAGAAACACCTGGCGAAGGCCACAATGAACCGCCGATCGGTCCAGATTGGGCTTCGAGCATTGCGCCGACCTATTTCAACATGCGCAAAGTTTCAATCTACGGCGGATCCAACGAGATCCAGAAGAATATCATCGCCAAGGCCATTCTCGGGCTCTAAGCCCTCAATGCCCGACACGGCGACAAAAGGAAAAGAAACAATGGATTTTGACATTTCCGACGATCAGCGGCTGCTCAAGGATTCGGTCGAACGTATGTTGGCCGACCGTTACGACTTCGAGACCCGCAACAAGTATCGAAAAGAAAACAACGGCTTCAGCAAGGAAATGTGGGCTCAGTTCGCTGAACTGGGTTTGCTCGCCCTTCCCTTTGCCGAAGAAGACGGTGGATTTGGCGGCGGCGCGACCGAAATGATGATTGTGATGGAGGCCTTCGGCCAGCATCTCATCGTCGAACCCTATTTCGCAACTGTCGTTCAGGCAGGTGGCGTATTGCGTCTGGCCGCAAGTGAAAGCCAGCGTCAGGCACTGATTCCGCAGATCGCTGAAGGTACGTTGATCATGGCATTGGCCCATGGCGAACCACAAGCGCGCTACAATCTCGCAAACATCGAAACAACGGCAACCAAAGATGGTGATGGCTATCTTGTCAGCGGCAAGAAAGCCTTGGTGCTAAACGGTGATACAGCCAACAAATTGATTGTGTCCGCTCGCACCTCGGGCGACGCGCGCAGCAAGGATGGCATCTCATTATTTGTAATTGATTGCGATGCATCCGGCGTCAACATTCAAGGCTATCCAACGCAAGATGGTCTGCGTGCCGCGGAAATCTCGCTGGAAAATGTTCATGTTGGCGCAGATGCGCTGATCGGCCCGGAAGGTGACGGATATCAGATCATTGAGCGGGTAACCGATGAGGCAATCGCGGCATTGTGTTCCGAAGCAGTTGGCGCATTCTCTAAAATGCATGAACTGACACTGGAATACATCAAGACCCGGAGCCAGTTCGGAACGGCGATCGGTGCTTTCCAATCGCTTCAACATGCTTCCGTGGACATGTTCATCGAACTCGAGCAATCGCGCTCAATGGCGATGTATTCGACAATGATGTCACGCAACGAGGATCCGGCCGAACGGGTCAAAGCCGTGTCGGCAGCCAAAGTTCAGGTTGGAAAATCAGCTGCCAAGCTTGGGCAAAACGCAATCCAGCTTCATGGCGGGGTTGGCATGACAATGGAATATGCCATCAGCCATTATTTCAAGCGGGTGACCATGATCGACAAGCTATTTGGCGACGTTGATTTCCACCTTCGTCGTTTGGGTGATTTGGGCGGATTATTTCACCCTGACGACCTCAAACCGTCATAGGGGGTCGCGGCAGCATGAGCTACAATCCGTTTTCGCTTGAAGGCAAAATAGCCGTCATTACCGGCTCAAGCCGCGGCATTGGTAAAGCAATAGCCCTTTGCATGGCCGGCTTGGGGGCCAAAGTCGTGATCTCTTCACGCAAGGCAGATGCCTGTGAGGCGGCAGCGGATGAAGTTCGTGCCATTGGTGGGGAAGCACTGGTGATTCCGTGCAACATTTCCGATCCTGAGCAAGTGGAAAGGCTGATTGCCGAAACCGAAAACAAACTTGGTGTACCCGATATCATGGTGTGCAATGCAGCCGTTAACCCATCTTATGGTCCGATGGCTGATCTCACCGATGGTGCCTTTGACAAGATCATGGGCTCAAATGTGAAATCCAACCTGTGGCTTTGCAACCGCACCATTCCAGGCATGAAAGCCAAGGGTGGCGGTTCGGTGGTAATCATTTCATCGATCGCCGGTTTACGCGGCAATAGTGTTATCGGGGCCTATGGCATTTCCAAAGCAGCCGATTTCGCACTTGCACGCAACCTTGCCGTTGAACATGGCCCTGACAATGTGCGCGTCAATTGCATCGCACCCGGATTGGTGAAAACTGATTTTGCCCGCGCACTATGGGAAGATGAAAAAGCCCTCGCCCAACGGACTGCAACAACACCGTTGCGCAGAATTGGTGAACCGGATGAGATTGCGCCAACGGCAGCTTTTCTAGCTTCCAACGCTTCGAGCTTTATCACCGGACAGGTCATTGTGGCCGATGGCGGCGTGACGAGTGCCTGACCTGAATTTCAATCAGGGCGCCTGATCATGAAATCTTGGCCGGAAGCTTGCCTTCCAGGGATCGAATGACTTCTTGTAATTTGCTGCCAGGCACCAGTCCGGCGGCAATCGCTCTTGGATTGGAATAGGAGATTATTCCATTTTCCCACATATCCGCTGCGTCGCCGATCCGCGCACTGACATGGCTCACCGTTGCGGCGGGCAATCCGGCTGCCTCAAACATGTCCAGCGCCACAATTCCTGCTTTGTCTTTTCCCACACCGGCATCATTGAAAACTGCCAGTGCAGGATGATAGCCAAGTGCAATCGCCCCCGAACTTGAACCACCATGCGAACCGGAGATCGCAATAGCGCTCTTATCGTCATGAGTCAGAGCCGTGATGGTATCGAGAAGAAGTACTGAACACCCACCTATCTCGGCGATGCGCTTTTTCAACATTATTGCATCCTCCCCAAGACCGCATTCACGTACCAACCTGCGCCAAAGTCAACTTGAAGGCACATAGGACACCACGCGTTTGAGACAACGTAACGAAAAACTCGACCGCGAGTGACGCAAGCCGGGAACCCGGAATAGTTTTTCACGCAAAAATTCTTCTACCCCGCGGGTACCGTTGGCGGCCACCTTGAGCAGGAAATCGAATTCCCCTGCCATCAAGTAGATTTCCAGCACCTCCGGCATCGCCATGACAGTTTTTTCAAACCCTGCCAGAGCCTTGGCATCATGGTGATCCAGGACGACCTCAATCATCACCGTCTCGCCGACGCCCAACGCATCATGATCAAGAATCACTGCATATCCGGTAATGATACCGGTTTCTTCCAGTCGCTTGACCCGTTGCCAACAAGGGCTGGGCGAAAGCCCGACCTGGCGCGCAAGGTCAGTGTTGGACAGCCTGCCGTTTCTGGCCAATGCTGAAAGTATACGGCGATCGGTATCATCGGGAGTATAAAGCAAAATTTTTCCTCTCAAAATTGGGCAATTGAAGCAGAATAATTCTAGAATAGCCGCAATCACAACATAATAAGGAGAAAATTCTGCATTTCACCCGATAATATGTAAAAATGCTTCCGGTGCAGTCCTGCATCTCATGGAGGTTCAGGCTTGAGGAGGTACTCTGAATGATTTTAGCCCCTGTCGCCCGCAATCAAAATCGTTTTGCGCGCCATACGCACCGGCTGCGCCTTTCGCATGCCATTCTTGCCCGTCACACTATTGCCTGCCGGTAACAGCAGCCCGTTTTTCATCAGGAGAACCTGACGCCATGCCTGATTCCAAGCCGCTCAAACTCCGCATTCCCGAACCCGGTTGCCGCCCGGGCGATCAGCCAGATTTCTCGGACTTCGTCATTCCGCGCGCAGGTGAAGCCCGTCGACCCGAGATTGATTCAGATCCTGAAGCCATGCGCGACATGGCGTTCTCCATTGTTCGGGTGATCAACAAAAAGGGTGAAGCTGTTGGACCATGGGTCGGCGCTCTCGACCCCGAAGAACTCAGGGACGGTTTGCGCCACATGCTGACCTTGCGGGTGTTCGACGAGCGGATGACCGTGGCCCAGCGTCAGGGCAAGACCAGTTTCTATATGGTTCACCTGGGCGAAGAAGCCGTCTCTTGCGCGTTCCGCATGGCCCTTGATGATGGCGACATGAACTTTCCCACCTACCGCCAGGCTGGGCTTCTGATTGCCGGCAACTACCCCATTGCCTCCATGATGAACCAGATCTACTCCAACGATCAGGACCCTTTGAAAGGGCGGCAACTGCCAGTCATGTATTCAGCCAAGGACCACGGCTTTTTCACAATTTCAGGCAACTTGGGCACCCAATTCATACAGGCTGTTGGCTGGGGCATGGCATCGGCCATTGCAGGCGATACCAAAATCGCTTCAGCCTGGATCGGCGACGGCGCCACTTCGGAAAGCGATTTCCACGCGGCCATGGTGTTCGCGTCAACTTACAATGCACCGGTCATTCTCAATATCGTCAACAATCAATGGGCTATTTCGACCTTTCAAGGTGTGGCGCGCGGCAACGCGGTAACATTCGCAGAACGGGGCCATGGCTTTGGCATTCCGGCATTGCGGGTAGACGGAAACGACTATCTGGCCGTCCACGCTGTTGCCAAATGGGCTGCTGATCGCGCCCGCGCAGGCCTCGGCCCGACATTGATTGAACACGTGACTTACCGCGCAGGCGGCCACTCGACCTCAGATGACCCTTCTGCCTATCGCTCCAAGGAAGAAGGGTCGGCTTGGCCTCTGGGTGATCCTATCGACCGGCTCAAGCGCCACTTGATCGAGATCGGTGAATGGTCAGAAGAGCGCCATACGCAGGCGCTTGCGGAAGTCAACGAGACCATTCGTGCAGCCCAGAAGGAAGCAGAAAAGCATGGCACGCTGACTTCTGGCAACAAGCCTTCACCACGCTCGATGTTTGATGATGTTTATGCCGAAATGCCGCCGCACCTGGTGGCGCAACGCCAGGCGGGAGGATACTGACATGGCTTCCCCAACAACCAGCGCCACCACCCGCATGACCATGATCGAAGCCATCCGCTCAGCCCATGATCTGGCAATGGAGCGTGACGAGAAGGTAGTCGTTTTCGGAGAAGATGTCGGCTATTTCGGTGGGGTGTTTCGGTGCACGTCCGGATTGCAAAAGAAATACGGGTCGCACCGCTGTTTCGATGCCCCGATCAATGAAAGCGGCATTGTCGGTGCGGGCATCGGCATGGCAGCGTACGGCCTCAAGCCGGTCGTTGAGATCCAGTTTGCCGATTATGTTTATCCTGCCTATGATCAGATCGTCTCGGAAGCCGCACGCATGCGCCATCGCTCCGCTGGTGATTTCACCTGCCAGATGGTCATCCGCATGCCGACCGGGGGCGGTATTTTCGGTGGCCAAACACACAGTCAAAGTCCGGAGGCCCTCTTCACCCATGTTGCCGGCTTGAAGGTCGTCGTTCCCTCAAACCCGCGTGATGCCAAGGGTCTGCTACTTGCAGCCATCGAAGACCCGGACCCGGTGATTTTTCTCGAACCGAAGCGACTTTACAACGGACCTTTCGATGGCCACCACGACCGCCCAGTGACACCTTGGAAAAACCATCCGCTAGGCGAAGTACCCGAAGGTTACGAGATCACCCCGCTGGGCAAGGCTGAAATCCGCCGCTCTGGCAGTGCGGTTACGGTTCTTGCCTATGGCACGATGGTTTATGTCGCCGAGGTAGCGGCAGAAGAATCAGGGATTGATGCCGAAATCATCGATCTGCGCACCCTGATGCCGCTCGATCTGCCCACTATTCAAGCCTCTGTTGAAAAAACCGGTCGCTGTGTCATCGTTCATGAAGCCACACGCACATCCGGTTTCGGCGCAGAACTGTCAGCGACGGTGCAGGAAGCCTGTTTTTATCACCTCGAAGCGCCAATCTTGCGCGTGACCGGTTGGGATACGCCCTACCCGCACGCCCAGGAATGGGCCTATTTCCCCGGACCAGACCGGGTTGGAGCAGCTCTCAAAGAAGTCATGGAGGCCTGATCATGGCGAAAATCACAATCACGCTTCCCGATGTCGGCGAAGGCATTGCCGAGGCTGAACTCACCGAATGGGCAGTAGCCGTCGGTGACGATGTTCAAGAAGACGATATTCTGGGCACTGTCATGACTGACAAGGCAGCCGTAGAAGTGCCTTCTTCGGTATCTGGACAAATCACCTGGCTCTGCGGTGAGCCGGGCGACACTTTGGCGATTGGCTCAAAATTCGTCGAAATCGAAACAACTGCTGAAGAAGCGGCAGCCGCCAAGGAAGCCGGTGAAACAGCGCCAGAACCAGTTACACCCTCCCCTGCCGAGCCATCCAGCAAGCCAGACAAGCCAAAAAACGAAGAAACTTCGGAGCCGCCACAAACACTTGCTCGCGGTGACAAGGCAGTACCCTCGGCAGGCACGAAACAACCGCGCACCACACCGCTCAACAATGGCGAAAAACCGCTCGCTTCACCCGCGGTCCGTCAGCGCGCCCGCGACAGCGGCATTGACTTGCGGCTGGTTGCTGGCTCCGGTCCTGCTGGGCGCATAAATCACGGCGATCTCGATGCGTGGATCGCCAACCCAAAGACAGGCGACAACACCACACGCCGCAAGGTCAATGATCAGACCAAGGACATCAAGGTGCTTGGCATGCGCCGCAAGATTGCGGAAAAAATGGCAATCTCTGCAAGTCGTATTCCCCATATTACGATTGTCGAAGAAGTCGACGTAACCGACCTCGAAGCGTTACGTGAAAAACTCAATGCGGAAAACGCCAGCGCGCGTGGCAAGCTGACCATCCTGCCCTTTCTCATGCGCGCCATCGTGAAAGCAGTAAGCGAACAACCCGGACTGAACGCCACTTACGATGATGAAGCTGGCATCATTCACCAATCAGGCGCTGTCCATATCGGTATTGCCACCCAAACACCCAACGGACTGACCGTGCCAGTTGTTCGCCACGCCGAAGCATTGTCGATCTGGGACGGGGCAGCCGAAGTTATCCGATTGGCCGAGGCCGCGCGCTCAGGCAAAGCGACACGAGAAGAGCTTTCCGGCTCGACAATCTCGATCACCTCGCTCGGCTCTCTCGGTGCAATCGCAACAACGCCGATCATCAACCATCCGGAAGTCGCCATTGTCGGTGTCAACAAGATGGCAATTCGTCCAATTTGGGATGGTCAGGAGTTTCGGGCGCGCAAGATCATGAACCTGTCGTCATCCTTCGACCACCGGGTGATTGATGGGTGGGATGCTGCTGTCTTTGTCCAGAAAATCAAGAGCTTGATCGAAACCCCTGCACTACTGTTTATCGACGAATAGGGCCGCCAGATGGAAAAACGTACTTGTAAACTTCTCGTCATCGGAGGCGGTCCTGGCGGCTATGTTGCTGCTATCCGCGCCGGCCAACTGGGCATCGACACGATAATAGTCGAGGAGCGCGCCGTTGGCGGAACCTGCCTGAATATCGGCTGTATTCCATCCAAAGCCATCATCCATGCTGCCGATGAGTTCCACAAATTGAGCCACTTCGACGGCACATCACCGCTCGGGATCAGCGCCTCCAGGCCCACGATCGATTATGCCAGAACCGTCGATTGGAAAGACGCCATCGTTAAACGACTGACCGGTGGCGTTGAAGGACTGATCAGGAAAGCGGGTTCTCATTTCATCAACGGCACGGCAACTCTGCTGGATGGCAAAACCGCAAAGATCACCGGTCATGGAGGCGAAATCGAGATCTCTGCCGAACACGTGGTCATCGCGACCGGATCAGAACCGGTTGAACTGCCCTTCCTGCCTTTCGACAAAGGCCCCGACGCTAGAGTGATTGATTCAACGGGTGCGCTGGCGCTCACCGCCATTCCCGCGACTCTCGCCATCGTTGGTGGTGGTTATATCGGGCTCGAGATCGGCACTGCATTGGCCAAACTCGGCACAAAAGTGACTGTTGTTGAAGCCGAAAGCCGTATCTTGCCGCAATATGATGCAGCACTCACCAGACCAGTGCTTAAATCACTTGAAAAAATCGGCGTCACCGTTCTCACCGATACCAAAGCCAAAAACAAAACCGCCAAGGGTCTTGAAATCGAAACATCAGACGGCAAGTTGAAGTCCATTTCCGCCGAAAAGATCCTTGTTACCGTTGGCCGCAGGCCTCGCTCAAAAGGAGCAGGCATTCCTTCACTTGCGCTCACCATGGATCGGGATTTCATACGCGTGGACAACCAATGCCGGACCTCCATGCGCGGGGTATTCGCCATAGGCGATGTTACCGGCGAACCGATGCTGGCGCACCGGGCCATGGCACAGGGCGAAATGGTAGCCGAAATCATTGCCGGCGAAAATCGGGAATGGGATAAAGTGGCTATCGCAGCCGTCTGCTTTACCGAACCGGAAATCGTTACCTGCGGGCTGTCACCGGAAGAGGCCAAAACAAAGGGCATTGAAGTGGTCACCGGACAGTTTCCGTTCACCGCCAATGCGCGTGCCATGACGATGGAATCTGACGGCGGTTTTGTTCGCGCAGTTGCGCGCAAAGACAACCACGTGCTGCTGGGACTGCAGGCCGTTGGTACGCAGGTGTCTGAACTCTCTGCGGCTTTTGCAATCCTGTTGGAAATGGGTGCGCGGCTGGAAGATGTGGCAGGCACCATTCATGCCCATCCGACCCAGAGCGAGGGAATCTTGGAAGCCTCACTCGCCGCCCTCGGCCACGCGCTACACATCTGATTTTCGCGTTAGAGCTCACACAAGTTTACGGGCGCCGCAAAGCGTCCGTTTGTGTTGGTCTGCACGCTCGTTCCGACCAGCCTCAATAACCGCTGATCTTTGGCAACCAGGTCGACAGCGACGGGATGAAGGTCAGTGCCATCAGGACCAGGAAATGGGCGACCAGGAATGGCGGCATCTCGCGGATAATGCTGCTGACCCTAATTTTCACCGCTGACGACACCACAAACAGCAACGCGCCCACCGGCGGGGTGAGCAGCCCAATCGTCAGATTGACAATAACAACGATTGCAAAATGAGTTGGATCAATGCCGAGCGAATGGGCAATCGGAGCCAGAATTGGCACAAGGATCATCACGCCCGGCAGCGGGTCCATAAACAACCCGAATATGATCAGCAGAACATTCACCGCAAGCAGGAAGAAGATTGGGCTGAGCTCCCATGATACAATGGTGGCAGCGATGGCCTGTGGAATGCCCTCGATGATGATGATCCAGGCGAAAGCCCGTGCTGCGGCCAAGATCAGGAGGATTGCAGCTGTCACCAGCGCCGAACGAAACAAGACATCCGGAATGTCGCGTATCCGTAGCGACCGATAGATAAACATACCGCAAAACAGCGCGTAAAACACCGCCACGACCGACGCCTCGGTGGGCGTGAACATGCCGCTGCGAATACCCCCAATGATCAGCACAATCAGCATGATGGCGGGCAAGGCATGAAGACTGGTGCGAACCATTTCGCGCACCGAGGGACGGGCCGAACTGCCTCTGAAGCCGCGCTTGCGGCAGACCAGCCAGTTGACCGCTGCCATTGATCCCGAAATCAGGATGCCGGGGATGATACCTGCCATGAACAGCGCAATAACCGAGACCTGCTCGTCCTGCATCGCATAAAGGATCATAATAATCGAGGGCGGTATGATGGGACCCACGACAGACGCGGAAGCGGTCAAGGCGCTGGCATAAGACTTGTCGTAGCCATCCTTTTCCATCATCCGGATCATCATCGCGCCGGGCCCCGCCGCATCTGCCAATGCAGAACCAGAAATGCCAGCAAACATGGTCGAGGAGACAGTATTGGCGTAGCCAAGCCCGCCGCGAAAATGGCCGACGAACTGCGAGGCAAAGCGCAGCAGCACTTGCGTCATGGCTCCACTGGTCATAAGTTCGGCAGCAAGAATAAAGAACGGAACCGCCATGAGCGGAAAGCTGTCGAGGCCGGCAAACATTTCCTTTACCACGACGATTTGCGGAAAATTACTGCCCAGACCCACTGCAGCCCAAACCGCCAACGCCAAGCCGAAAGCAACCGGCACACCAATCAACAAGAGCAAAAAGAATGAACCAAAAAGGATGATGGCCATGATCATTACTCTCCGCTGGCAGCAAATGTCCGCTTGGGATCGTCTGCAGATTTTGAAATTTCGCGAGCGGCGAAATCAACTTCGACATCGCGGAAGCGGTTCTCCATCACAAAGGCCTTTGCGATCAAGAGCAGATGAATGATGAGGAAGGAAAAGCCAATTGGCATCGCCATGTAAATGTAACCGAATGAGATCCGCGTTGCCGGCGTCATCTGGTATCGCGCGCGCTGGATATATTCGATCCCCATCCAAATCATGATGACGAAGAAGCTTAAAAGCAGACACATGATGAATAAACGCAGGACGCGCTGCAGGGTCGTCGGCAACATTTCCTGAAAATTGCTGATCGCCACATGACCCCCGACACGCAGAGCCAATCCCGCACCGAGAAAGGTCATCCATATCATCAGATATCGCGCCACTTCCTCCGCCCATATCAGCGAAAAATTGGTGAGATATCGCAACGAAACATTCGTGAAAACGATAATCGCCATCGCAGCCAACAACACCACCAAAAGCCACTTGTTCAAGATCAGAAAATAGCGTTCGATAGTGTGCAAAGACCCCTCCCGGAAGGCGGTTTGTTCCGCTTGGTCACCAACTGACATTTCTATATTCATCACAACAATTAGAGAAAGCCATGTTTTTCCGCGGATGCGCAGGAAAAATGACCATGGCAGTGATCCTGGGATGCACCGCCATGGTTCTGTTTAGGCCTGGTCTTATTTGGTAGCAATGATCGCGTCGATCGTCGCCTTATCGTACTTCTCATAATACTTGTCATAAGCTGGTGCCAGCGCGGCTTGGAATTCAGCCTTCTGCTCGGTGGTCAGCTCGAAAACATCCATACCTTCAGCTTTAAGCTGCTCGACAGCGGAGGATTCGACATCGTCAACATATTGACGCATGGCCTTTACCGCCTCTTTAGCCCCGTCCTGGAAGATCTGCTTTTCCTCGTCCGACAGGCTTTCCCAAAGCTGTTTGGATACCAGCAACATGGCCGGCGAATAAACGTGACCGGAGAGTGCAAGGTACTTCTGCACTTCATAGAGCTTGGCCGAGGTGATAACCGAGAGGGGGTTTTCCTGACCATCGATAGTACCCTGCTGCAGGGCGCCGATCACTTCGGGCCACGCCATGGGTGTGGGGGCAGCTCCCAGCGTCTCGAAGGCAGTGATGTGGATTGGATTTTCCATCGTCCGGATCTTCAGACCCGCCACGTCAGCAGGTTTGTTGATTCCATTGCGGTTATTGGTGATGTGACGAAAACCCTGTTCGCCCCATGCAACTGCGACCATGCCAACATCATCGAACTTGGCAAGAATATCTTGACCGATTGGCCCATCAAGAACAGCGCGAGCATGGCTGAGATCACGAAACAGGAACGGAATATCAAAAATACCGGTGTCTGGCACAAAGTTGGAGAGCGTACCTGACGAAACTATGGTTGCCTCGACGGTACCCAGCTGAACGCCTTCAACAACTTCACGCTCGCCACCAAGACCCGACGACGGGAATTGGCGGAATTTGAAACTACCTTCAGATTTGGCTTCTACGATTTCCTGCCACTTGTCGGCTGCAACCCCGTAGTGCGAAGTTGGTGCCAGCGCATAACCGATTTTGATTTCCTGCTCGGCATTGGCAGCTGATGACCAGCCCAGTGTGCTCAGCAAAGCGACTACCGCCATAGCGGGCACAAGTCTATGTGTAATAGCGTTCATAAGGACCTCCCTTGGAATTTAGTATGATTTGTCAATGAGTTGGGAATCGAAAGCTACTCCCATTGCCTCCGGGTGGAACATAAATCATGGAGCAATAGTCGAGGCAAGCAAGACCTCGGCAGCCCGTTGAAAAGTTTCATGCCACATCTGTTTCGCGGATCCTCCCCCGGGTTGCGCAACCGGTTCGACCGCCCGCGCCACAACCTTGAGCTTAATTGGGTTTCATTAGCTAAACTTTTCTAATTCGGTATGTCAAATGAGATATTGCGCATAATAATTGCGCAAAGCGGGTAGTTTAAGCGATTTTCATGCAGAGCTTGAACGGAGCCGATTTCGCTATCCTTTCAGTCCTGAAATCCGGTTATGTCCCGAACGATTCCAAGGTCACATTTCTACCGTGAAATCAGCCTCACACGGCTGTCGTAAAAGCAACTTGCGAGCAACTAAACATGGCTAAGTTGAGACGTCACCAACCAATGAGCCAATGTTGCTTTTGGCAGGTAGATATGCATGAATTTGCACACAAAAAAAGCGCTAGCCAAGTTTTGAACGAGAATTTCATGCAGCACACAGATGAAACCGATTTAAAGATCCTTCGCGTCATGCAACAGGACGGCTCGCTAACAATATCCGAAATCGCTGAACGGGTGGGGTTGTCACAATCACCCTGTTCGCGCCGCATCAGCCGTATGGAAGAAGAAGGTATTATTCTTGGCCGCTCGGTCATACTTGATCGCAAGAAGCTGGGGTTTGATGCCATCGTTCTGGTGCGCATCAAACTATCGAGCCACGGCCGCCAGTCGATTTCCGTATTTCAGGAAGCCGCCATGCGCATTCCGGAAGTTCAGGTCATCCAGTTGATGCTCGGAGATTTCGATTTCAATGTTCGCATTGTCGTGCGTGACATGGATCATTTCCAGACACTGCTGCGCGAAAAAATCGTCATGCTGCCTGGGGTGCAGGAACTGCAATCAACGGTGCTCTTGGAAGAGATGAAATACACGACGAGCCTGCCGTTATAGGAGGTGGGCGAAAGGTAGAATATTTGGTCGGGCTAACCATAAAGCGAGTTGCCACGAAGACTTTATGCAAGAGACAAATGCAGCAACTGAAATTGTGGCTCAACGTGCTGCGTTGAAATCGTCGTGATAGAGGTTTCACTTCCGTTTTGGTTCAGCATTAACCCCGAAAATCGGGGAATGTCACTGTCGCTATCCCGTGCGCAATTGGGTATTCGATTGCGTTAGTTTGAAATCCTGAAGTCGAAAAATATTCCGATATGCGCTTTCAATTCGCGCCGCTTCCCGTCAAGCGTCAACAATACATCGCGTTCGACGGGACGTTTCAGCCGTGTACATTCTGCGAGCACAACTATTTCGGCTCTTCCCATCACGTGGAACCGCGCCACCGGTAGCGTTAAACAATTCAACCACTTGGGTTTTGCATTCTTCGAGTGTTGCTTCTACTGATTTGTTTCGATGCCCAGACGTTCTGTTTTCAGGGAGCTAATAATTTGGAAATCCAACAAGATTCCAAATTTTACCTCATCGGTAAATTTGATGCGACTTGGCATCTCCATCCCCTCACCAAACCTACCCAAACCTATCACCGAAAACGTCATTCATATTGGACTGCACATCGCCGAGCCCATAGCCTGCAGTCAACGGCTTTGTGGCGGAGTGGTGACGCGGGGGATTGCAAATCCCCTTACCCTGGTTCGATCCCAGGCGAAGCCTCCATTACACTCGCGAAATATACTTCAATCTGACAGTTGCTTCAGCGCTTGCCGGTCGACCTTGCCGGTTGAGGTTCGCGGCAGCGTCTCCAACACCGAAAATCGCTGTGGCACCATGTAATTCGGCAAATACCCGCTGCAATGACGGCGAAGCTGCCTGTCGCTCAGCGTTGCGTCAGGCCTGACCGTCACAAACGCCGAAAGCGACACATTGCCTGCCTGATCATCAATGGCGGTCACCGCCGCCGCCTCAATGCTCTGGTGACGCAGCAAGGCCTCTTCCACCTCGCCAGGATTGACCCGGTTGCCGCGAATTTTTACCAGAAAATCCGTCCGACCGACGAAATGATAGTGCCTGTCCGCATCGCGCCATGCCCGGTCGCCGGTGCGGTAGACTACATCGCGATAAAGCGCATGAGCGGGGTTTTGCACAAAGCGCTCTGCCGTGCGCGTCGGGTCATTCCAGTAACCGGGCGAGACAGTGGGTCCGCGCACCCAGAGTTCGCCGGTCGCGTCCGGACCTGTCAGTTCCTGTCGATCGTCATCCAGCAACAACAGCTCTGCCAGCCCCCATGGCTTGCCGATGGGCAACACACCTTCCGGAAGCGGACGCGGCACCGGGTAACAGCTCACATCATTGATTTCAGTTGAGCCGTAAACATTGAAAAAAAACGTATCAGGCGCGAGCGCCATCAGTGCGGCCAACTCATCGCGCGGATAGGGTTCGCCCGCGAACACCACCAACCGGACAGTGCCGAATTCACCGCCCTTCATCTGCTTGGCGAGCAAACGGAGAACGGACGGCACGGACTGCCAGACGGTGATTTTCTGCACATCAATATAGTCAAGCAGGTCACCAGCCATGAACCCCATCCCCTGCGGAACCAGGCACACAGCCGCCCCTGCCGCATGACCCGCATAAAGATCAAACAAGGTGAGATCAAAATGAAGCGGCGCATGACAGGAAAGGATATCATCGGGCATCAATCCGAAATACCGGCTGGCAAAATCAGCAAAAAATCCGACCGCGCTGTGATTTATCATCACGCCCTTCGGACCACCTGTCGAACCAGATGTATAGAGCAGGCAGGCAATGTCCTGCCCCTGAATCGGTATCCCCGGCGCAATATCAGACTGCGCAGAAATCACCTTGTGATCCAAGACCCTCAGGTGATCAACATTAAGGTCATCAGTCGGACTATCATCGGCCAGCAGCACCGTCGTTGCGGAGCAACCTGACAACACCTGCGCCAATCGTACAGCCTTGGTGCCGCTTGTCAGGATTATTTTCGCGCCACTGTCCGCAACAATATGGGCGAGCCGCCCCGGCGGTCCGTTGGGGTCGAGCGGCACGGCAATGCCACCGGCCTTCATGATCCCATAGAGACAGGCCACCGAGAGCGGTTGTTTATCCAGACACAACGCCACCCGGTCGCGGCGCTTCAACCCCGTGCTGACCAACGCATTGGCGATCCGGCTGGACAGACAATTGAGCGCAGCGAAGCTCAACGACCGACCTTCCATGATAACCGCAGTCGAGGCACCATCCCGTTTTACCGCCTCTGCCAGAATATCGGGAATGGTGGCAAACATCGCGCTCAGGCCAGCAGATAACGAAGATACTGGCTGCGTTCGCCAAGAAACCGTTCCGCTTTGCCCAGCATATCCGCTTCGGTGATGGTGGATGGATATTTAGCCCCCACCGGAGAGCGCGCAAACAGCGGTTGCAACAAGGTGAGCGCCAGAATGTAGAACAGGTCATGATCCATCTTGTAGCTCTTGCGCCGGTCGCCATCCCACTCGGTGAGAATGGCATCACGGTGTTTGTTGAGCAGCATCATGTGGGGAATGAAATAACACCACAGTTTGCCAGATACCTTGCGCAGCTCTGTCTCCGGAACTTCGGAAAAGTAGCCTGCGAGCAACGCTGAAATCGGATCAAACTCCAACAGATTGTCGATGGTGTATTGCCCAAGCGCGGTTGGATAACCGAGCTTTGCAGTCATCCGGTAAACCGCGCTGGCAATGTCGCGCCACACCTGCAATGAGCGCACGGTTTCAGGCAAGTGATTGATATCCTGAACACTGTCGAGATCAATCAGGAAGAGATGTTTCTCTTCCTCTGAATAAACAAAATTGCCCCAATCACCTGAGTAACGGTAGAGCTCAGCCATCGAAAAATCATGCAGCAGCTTGCCTGCCTGACCTGCCAGCTTGCAGATGACTTCGAGCCGGACGCGCTCATCGCCAGGGCCACCCTCAACACCCAGATCTTCGCGTACCCGGTCATAGTGGGCGTCAAAACCGGGATCAGCGCCGCGCTCCATCGCAGCCCCGAAGAGGATTTCCGAAATTCGATAAGGCGCTGTGCCCGGCGAGAGCGTGATGACCGCACCCATCGGCTGATCCTGAAACTTCAGCCCTTCATATTCCACCACGCACAAAGGTGCGATTGTAGGCACACCATGTTGAACAAGTCGTTCAGCGGCCCAGTATTCACGGTGCGCGCGCTCATGCACGATGCCGCCGATGGGACTCGCAGACGAATAGGCAAACCGGTACTCACCGTCATTGGAAATGCCAAAATGCGGATAGGTAATCAGGTATTCCAGCAGGTCAGTCATCGGCGGCACCGGCTGCTCACCTTCATTGTCGGCAAGTTTATTGGAGTAAGCACTGTCGCCCGGTATGGTCGGGTTCCAAAGGCCCACTCCCTTCAACTTGGCCGCATGGAAACGGCGCGACGGGTCAGACTTCAGCGAAATCGGCGCGTCCAAAATCTCCCAGGAACCGCGACCACGCCGCGTGAATGTCGGCGTGATCCCGTTCCAACTGGCGGTATCGACAAGCCGTTTGAACTGGGCGTCGGCAATATCCAGATCTTCAAAACGGTGGGTCAATTCGTAATCAAGCGGCAACTGCATTTTCATTGCATCGATCCTTCAATTTCCCGATTTTCAAACTTGGGCTGGTGCCGGACGCTTGCCGAAGATGGCCGAGCCAACCCGGACATAATCAGCGCCGTGCAGAATGGCGGTCTCAAAGTCGCCTGACATGCCCATGGACAGCTTTCCCACCCCACATTTGCGGGCAAGCCCGGCCAATTTCTCGAAATAGGCAACCGGATCTTCGCCCGCAGGCGGGATGCACATCAGCCCCTCGATCAACAATCCGAGCTCTGCGCGACAGTGCTGCACGAATTGTGCCGTTGCCGCTGGCGCAATACCCGCTTTCTGCGGCTCTTCGCCAATATTGACCTGTACAAACAGTTTCGGCCTGCGGCCTTGCCTATCAGCCTCGACTGCAATGGCGGCGGCAATCTTCTCACGGTCCACCGATTGAATGACATCAAACAACGCGACTGCGTCACCAGCCTTGTTCGATTGCAGCGGTCCCAGCAAATGCAGCTCGACATTGCTGAACTCGGATTTGAGCCCCGGCCATTTGCCTCGGGCCTCCTGCACCTTGTTCTCGCCAAACACCCGGGCCCCGGCGAGGATCAATGGCCGGATTGTTTCCGCATCAAAAGTTTTTGATACGGCCACAAGAACCACCGGCTTGCCCGGTCCGCGTTCCTGGACGGCGCTGTTGATCCGGTCGTGGACCTGCTTGAGACGGGTTTCAGGTTCGCTCATATCAATATCTCCAAGTGAAGAACGGGTTCGTGATACTAGCCACCTTCAACCCCAAGAAAGGTCGGAAGCGCTATGGTAATTGCCGGAAATGCAGATGCGGCCAGCACCACAACCACATGGCCGAGTGTGAAGGGAAGTGCCTCACGTGCTGCAAGTTCATAACGAACATTTGCTATCCGGGCGGCAGTCATCAACGTCAACCCGACGGGCGGCGTGATGTTGCCCAGATTGAGGGCCAGCAGCATCACCATTGCCGCATGCAAAGGGTGAAAACCCAGGTCAATCAGTGCCGGGGCCAGAACGGGAACCGCGATAATGATGGCCGGCAAGACATCAATGAACATACCGATGAAAACCAGCAACAAATCAACCGCCAGTATCTGGACCAGCGGAATACTCGATATTCCCGCTATCGATTGCGCGGCTTGCAATGCAATGCCACTGCGGGTGACAAACCAGCCCAACACATTGGAGGCACCAAGCAGTAGAAATACGACGCCGGTAAAGCCGACAGTGGAAACCAGCGCTTCCCAAAGATCTTTCACGCCCAGCCTGTCTTTGGCAAACGATCCGAGAACAAGTGCATAGATACAGGCAATCACCGCTGCTTCCGTAACCGTAGTCAGTCCTGAAAGAATTCCGCCAAGAATGACCAACGGAATCCCGAGTGCTGCAAGCGCGGCAAATCCCGAAGAAGCAACCCGAGCCAACCGCACCCGCTCATGGCTGGCGTAGCCGCGCCGCCAAGACACATAAAAAGAGACGCTCAACATTGCGACACCCATCAAAATACCGGGCACAACACCTGCTGCAAACAGCCCCAGAATGGAGATGTCGCGGAGCGTCGACGCGTAGGCGATCATGATGATTGACGGTGGAATGATAGGTCCGACAATTGCCGCACAGGCTGTCACGGCAGCACAGTATGGCGCGCTATAGCCCTCCCTGCGCATGGCAGGAATCAGCGTTTTGCCGATGGCTGCGGTCTCGGTTACGGCAGCTCCGGTCAAACCTGCGAAGAGGAAACAAGTCGTCACATTGACATGCGACAATGCGCCGGGCACTCGTCCAAACAGACTGCCAGCAAAGGCAATCAGGCGATCTGTCAAACCGGCCCTGTTCATGATTTCCGCCGTGATTATGAAATAGGGCACTGCAATCAGCACATAGCCCGACACACCGGAGTAAAACCGGTCGGCAATGATGGACAGGAAATCCGGCCCACCTATTGAAACCGCGCCCACCAGACCAGCGGCTGTCAGAACCAGCCCGATTGGCACACCAATCAACATCAGGAAAACAAACGCAAGTGTGGCACTCATGGCCGGATCTCCGATCCATGGGAGTGTGACTTGTTTGCGCTTTCCTGCCTGTCCTCATCCTGCCCGCCCGCCTGCTGTTTGGCGGCGTTGCGCTCTTTAAGCAACCGGAATCCATCAGCCAGGTGAACGCAAATTACAAATCCAGCCAAAGGCACGGCAGCCACGGTCCATCGTTGTGACAATGCCAGTGAACTGGAGACAATCGTATTGCGCGATGACAGGGCAAAAAGTTCTACGCCATACCAGACCAGCAATACACCAAACAGCGCAATTGAGAGGAAGTTGATCACTTTTATGGTTCGCAGTGCGGTCATGGGCAAGCGATGGGAAAACAGGTCGATGGCGATATGCTCACCGAATTTGAAAGCCACCGTGATCGACATCATTCCGAGCCAGGGCAGAAAGATACGCACGACTGAAGGTCGCGTATTCGCATAAACCCAGCCGCCAATTCCAGAGCCGAACAATTCGTCCCAACCCAGTTGACGAGCCACTGTAACAACAAGATCAACAACAACGCCCACTGCCGAAACGATCAACATCAATGCCAACAAAACCGCGCAAAGCCCGATGACAAATGTGTTGAGACGATCGCTGACCCGACTGAGATGAAGACGGAAATCCGTCATGGCTTTTTTGCTTTCCTGCTTGGCAAAGTCATTCGCGCGCCTGACCACCAGCAATTGACGGTCACGTAGCATGTAGCCCAGAGAGGGCATCAGTTGAGATAATGGTTGCCGATATCGGCGCCTAGTTTCTCGTGAACAGCATCAACCTGAGCGCGGATCTCGTCGTAAAGGCTGGCGCCAGCGCCAAATTCCTCTTCCAACCAGCCCTTGTAGAGAGGGTGGGCAACTTCGCGCATCCGCTCCTTTTCATGGGCGGGAAGCAGGTAACACTCCTTGAACTTCTCGCAGGAATTTACCCAGCCAATCACGGATATATGCGCTGCAATGCCATGGGCCATACCTACGGCCTCGCGAGCTGAAGCCATGATGATTTCCTGATATTTTGTCGGCAGGGTCTGGAACCACCGTTCACTGACGCTCCATGTAATGGTGTTGTAAACATGACCGCTCCAGGTGGTGTAATCAGCCACGTCATAAAGCTTGAAGATGTCGTTGACGCCCGGAGCGTGGAAATGACCATCGATCAAGCCGGTGGCAATTCCGGTCTGTACCTCGCCCCAGGGAAGCGTCATCGGTTCGGCACCAAGCGCATCCATGATGGTCATGTGAGCCTGATTTTCCTCAACCCGGATTTTCAGACCCCTAATATCTTCAACACTACGAATAAGCCGCTTGTTGTTGGCAAACGCCACAAAGCCGCCGCCATCGTCCAGCGTACCGAGATAGCGCAACCCGCTTTCGTCTCTCATCGGCTTCATGAAATCGGCAAACCAGGGAGAGTCGAAAAACGCCCATGCTGTCCGGTAATCGGGGAACAGGAACGGCGCTGTGATCATCTCGTAATTGCGGAAAAACGAGGCTTGCGTACCCGACCCCAGCATCACTGATTGAATGGTCCTGCCGACAATCGCCTGCTGCGCGCCTTCAACTTCACCGCCAAGAGCGCCGTTGCCAAACACCTGCACATCTATTTCACCACCGGTCGCACTCTCGACCAATTGCTCAAAATGTTTGAGCGCTGGCGCGGTCTCGTTATTGGTCAGGTCATCAGGATACAGATGCGAAATCACCATGGTGAACCTGGCCGCCTGCGCGTCCGTCATCGCTCCAAGTTGCAGGCCGAATGACGCCACGAGCGAGATCGCCATGGCCGAACTGTTGACAAGTAATCGTCGCAAACGAGAGATCAGTCTGCGATCCGTATTGGTGCGATGAAATGCCGTCCGATGCACCGAACCATCATTTTTTCGGTTATCAGCACACGCTTTTCGAGCAATAAAAGTCGCCTCCAGACACGCAGTCACCATCCGTACCTCCCACAAATCGACTTGTTGACGAAAGAACTGCTACAGAGGTATTTGGTTGTGTTTTTCCGGTCCAATTCTATTTAGAGTTTAAATTATATGAAGGAAAAGATATTTGCTGCATCTCGCTCTTCACACGATCCGACCCCCGAATATTGTTTAGGTACAAAACGAAAAAGCCCACCGAGAGCCTTCTGGTTGCGCTCAATGGGCTTGCAGAGAATTTACTGGCTTGGTGGTAGCTACCCCCTATCCCGTCCCTGCCCCCTCGTTGGCAGGTTTTGCAAGGCTCGCAAACTTGCCCAACACGCCTGTGGTGTATCGTGGTTTTGGCTGTGCCCATCCTGACCGACGGCGTTCGATTTCGCTTTCATCCACATTGAGCTGCAGCAGGTTTTTCTCCGCATCAATAGTGATGGAGTCGCCCTCTTCGACCAGCCCGATCAGGCCGCCCTCGAAAGCTTCCGGCGTCACATGCCCGACCAGCATGCCCCAGGAGCCACCCGAAAAGCGCCCATCTGTGATAAGTCCAACCTTGTCGCCCAGTCCGCGACCGACAATCGCAGAAGTAGGTGCAAGCATTTCCGGCATTCCCGGCCCGCCCTTCGGTCCCAGATAACGCAACACCAGCACGTCACCGGGCATGATGGAATCCGACAAGATCGCATCAAGTGCAGACTGCTCATCGTCAAACACCCGAGCAGGCCCGGTGATCGAGGTTGATTTCAACCCCGTGATCTTTGCCACTGCGCCACCTGTTGCCAGATTGCCGCGTAATATTGCCAGATGGCCTTGTGCATAGAGCGCCTTGTCGATGGGAAGAATGACATCCTGATCCGCCGGTGGCGCATCAGGCACGTCGACAAGTTCCTCGCCCAGTGTCCTGCCCGTAATCGTCATACAACTTCCATCAATCAGCCCGGCATTGAGCAGGATCTTGAGGACTTGGGGCACACCGCCCATTTTGTGCAGGTCGACAGCCATGTATTTGCCCGACGGTTTGAGATCACAAATCACTGGTGTCTTGCGGCGTACACGCTCAAAATCGTCAATTGTCCATTCCACCCCCGCGGCCTGGGTTATTGCGAGGAAATGCAGAACCGCATTGGTTGATCCACCAGTGGCCATCACCAACGTCACCGCGTTTTCAATACTTGCTCGAGTGATGATGTCAGACGGTCTGCGATTGGCTTTGACCGCTTCAACCAATGTGGCGGCTGAACGCGCTGTTGACTGAAATTTCTCGCGGTCGATATTGGCCATTGTCGAAGAACCAAGAAGCGACATTCCCAACGCCTCAAACGACGAACTCATGGTGTTGGCTGTATACATGCCACCACAGGCACCAGTTGTCGGACAAGCGTTCTTCTCGATGCCGTCAAAATCTTCCTGACTCATCCGGCCGGCCTTGATAGCTCCGACCGCCTCAAATGAAGAAATGACAGAGAGATCCTCGCCTTTCCATTTACCGGGCTTGATGGTGCCGCCATACACATAGATGGCTGGCACATTGGCCCGCGCAATACCGATCATGCCGCCGGGTTTGTTCTTGTCGCAACCACCGATAACCAATACGCCATCCATCCATTGGCCCTGAACCGTCATTTCCACGCAGTCGGCAATCACTTCGCGTGAGATCAATGAGTACTTCATCCCCTCAGTGCCCATCGCCATGCCATCTGATATTGTCGGCACACCAAACATTTGCGGGTTGGCACCCGCTTCGCGAATGGAGGCAATGGCCTTGTCCGCCAACAACTGCAGCCCGGCGTTGCATGGCGTGATGGTGGAATGCCCGTTGGCAACTCCGATCATCGGCTTGTCAAAGTCTTCCTCAGCATAGCCAAGACCGTAAAACATCGCTCGGTTGGGCGAACGCTCCAGCCCCTGCGTAATGGTTTTAGATCGCCTGTTGTGGGCCAAGTTTGCCTCCCCTTTTTCTGTCTGGATTGTCGGGCGACAAACTAGGAGCGAACACCTCCATGCTGAAATCGTTTCGCCAGACAGATTAAGAGGTTTTCCGACTTAGTTACGCGAGGCACTCGCCATTTGGTTGCATTTTGACGCAAGAAACCACATGATCAAGGTCGTTCCTTGTTCATCTCAAGCCGTTTGGCAGGCTTCAAGTGAGCGTTGACGCCAGCCCACTGGAAAGACCATTGGTCAATCGGAAATTCCGGCTTTCGGAAAATCCGTCGGCCGCTCCGACTGCAAAATCTTGGGAGCTGTAGTCTGCCACTGCGCTGCGCGCGATTTCGATAAACTGCGCCACCGTTGGCGAAATCTCATCTCTGCGCCAGACAATCCCGGTCTCGATCATGGGCGGTTCGCCTGCAAGTTCGAGATAGCGCACTCCGGACCGAGCCAGGTTTTTGAGGCTGCCCGGCACCAGTGCTGCACCCATCCCCGCAGACACCAGGCTAACAATAGTCTGCATTTGCACCGCTTCCTGGCCTGTTTCGGGGGCGATGCCGTTGCGAACAAAATACGAAGTGATGATGTCATGAAAAGCAGGTGCGGCTTTTCGTGGAAACAGGATCACCAGCAACTCGGCAAGATCACTCGCCAACAATTTTCCACCAACGGGGTTTATCCGCCCGGATTTGATCCATTGTTCCGGGACAGCAGCAAACAATGGTTCAGAGATCAATCGCGAGTACTCAAGCGAAGGATGCAAGGTCTGGTGCAGAGGAATGATCAGCCCCGCATCGATTTCGCCCTGCATCAGCGCATCCATCTGCAGGTCCGAAGTCATTTCGCTCAAAGTTACCTTAACATCAGGAAAATCAGCGCTATAGCGACTGACCAACCCCGGCAGGAGATTGTAATCCGCTGTGGTGACAAATCCAAGCCGCAGGCTCCCACATGCACCGCGGGCCAGTTGCTTGGCGATCGCTGGCAATTCGTCTGCATCCGCCAAAAGCCGCAAGGCATGCGGCAACAAATGACGGCCGAACGGTGTCAACTCGACATGGCGCTTGGTGCGTTTGAACAGATCAACTTTCAATTCCTGTTCGAGCGCAAGAATGGCCTGGCTGAGTGGCGGTTGGGTCATGCACAACCGCTCCGCTGCCCTGCCGAAATGCAGTTCTTCTGCAACTGTCACGAAGAAACGAAGTTGGCGAAGGTTCATGAGCATTCTCCCATATGCGATACAACCTATTGTTACATGCAATATATATTTCTTCTTTTAAGAGTACAAGCCTACAAAACACAACCAAAAGATGAAGAGCTACACCCCAAAAAGCTGGGTTCTGGCGTGTTTTGGAGTGGCAATGATGGCTGGATTGTGTGTCAGCCCTGAGATTGGAGTATCAAATGAATTTCGGATTTTCCCCGGAACAGGAAGATTTCCGCACACGAATCCTGAACTTCTCCAAGTCACTGGATACTGGCGATCTCAGGCAGCGCGATGCCGAGGCAACATTGTCGCACGCTCTTTGGAAGCAACTGGCGGATTTTGGCATGCTGGGTCTGCCGTTTGAAAAAGCCTATGGCGGCGCCGAAGAAGACATTGTGACCACTGTTTTAGCCATGGAAGCATTGGGCTACGGCTGCCGCGACAACGGACTGCTATTTTCAATGAACGGACAAATGTGGACCGTGCAAATGCCTATCGCCCAATTCGGCACCGAAGAACAAAAAAGCAAATACCTGCGGGGATTGATAGCAGGCGAACTGATTGGCGCACACGGCATAACCGAGAAGGAAGCCGGCTCGGATGTCATGAGCCTCGGCACGCTCGCCATACGTGATGGCGATGACTACGTGCTCAATGGCGCGAAGGTGTTTTGCACCAACGGTCCTGTGGCCGATGTTTTCGTCATTTTTGCTACAGTGGACAAGTCCGCTGGTTCATTGGGCTTGACCGGGTTTCTCGTTGACCGCAACACCCCCGGCCTGACCATCTCCGAAAACAAACGCAAGATGGGACTGCGCACTTCCCCCATGGCCGAGCTGACAATTACCGATATGCGCCTGCCTGCAAGCACCCGCCTTGGCAAGGAAGGTCAGGGTGGACGCATCTTCAACAACTCGATGGAATGGGAGCGCGGCTCGATCCTGGCCAATCTCGTCGGCGCGATGGAACGCCAGATCGAGGAAGTGATCGCCCACGCCACCAGACGTGAGCAATTCCGTAAACCCATCTCAAAATTCCAATCAGTGCAAAACCGCATCGTGGACATGAAACTGCGTTGGGAAACATCTCGCCTGCTGCTCTACAAGGTTGCTTGGGCCAAACAGACCAAAGGCACGGCGGCTATGGAAGCAGCCCTTGCCAAACTTTATCTGTCAGAAAGCTTTGTGGCCAATAGTCAGAATGCTGTTGTGCTCAATGGCGGCTATGGTTTCATGACCGATCGCGAGGTTGAACGTGATTTTCGTGATGCTGTAGGAAGCCTGCTCTATTCAGGAACATCCGACATTCAGCGGACGATTGTCTCAAGGGCATTGGGGCTCTGAGCACTAGTTAAACCAAGCAATCAAATACGCTGGACTTGGAGCAAACACAGAACTTTCATGTTCAATTGCAGCATGACTTCATGTTCGGAATATACCGATCATTGCAACGTCGCGCCTCGCAGATTCATTTGCAAAGACTGCTCATCAAAAACCAACAAACGCCCGATCACATCACCACGGCGGATCGTGGTGGTTCGGTTTGGACGAACAGCAATCGACATGCCCCTGTTGAGAAAGTTGCTTTGGACCGTTTTTGCACCGATCACCCCCGGAAGAGTGGTAAATCCATCGCTTCCTGCGTCTTGAATAAACAACGAAGCGGTTTCAGGTAACCTGACATTTACACCGATTTTCCATTCTAGGCTGCCCTCGCCATTGGGCAGAAACATTGTTTGAGTATTGCCGTTTTCCCAAAAGTCAAACAGCTTCAGACCGAGGTTTTCCTGCACACCAATATAACATTTTTCCCGCAGCCAAACTTCCTGCAGCCCCATATCCTTGATCGCCCGGGCAAGTTCTTCTTCCGGGCAGGAAAAACAAAAATCGGTGAAAGGCCTCAGCGTCACATCTACTGGTGAAAGCAGATACCACCCCATACGACTGCCAATCTGGTATGGCCCGCAAACTCCGGAGACCCGATCAAATGACTTCCAACGAAAATCCATGCTATCGGGCTGCTTGGGTAGTTTGGGATCAAGCTCGTGTGGTTTGACTGGGCAGATTGCCCAGTCAAACTGGCTGGAAAACACTATTTCCCTATCGGCCAGATCGCCCATCGGTTTCAGCGGGCATCAAACAACACGACGCTGCATGGTCCCGCCCCTACCTGGATGTCGATGACTTCCGGTGGCGTATCCCGTTTCTCGGTTACCAATGGCTGTGGACCAAAATTAATCAGCGAAACTGTATTTTCACGTCCGAACCTCGCCGCTCGCGCAAAGGCCGCACTGCCAACCCGGTTCAGTTTAGCATCAAAAAACAAACCTCTTGGTCCGGGACCAGTGGCATAGCGGTCAAATATTTTTCCCGTTGCGACATCAATAGCTACGATTTCGTCAATGTCCTCAATCGTCACCAAGGCCGCACTGCCATCCTCGGTGTAAGCTGTCCCACGCGCACCTTTTGAACCAATTTCAACCTTGTGGACGATCTCATCAGTTTTTGTATCGATAATGCTGACATAGCTTTGCTGGTTATTGGCGACAACCACACGCGATCCATCTGGCGAAACCGCACAGCTGTATGGCTTGGCTCCCTTGCCGACACTAATTCGCTTGATAACCTGAACGCCTTCGACTTTTCCAGCTTTGAGCGGTGCCAAATCCACTTTCGCGACAGCATCGTCCCGCGAGATCGGGAGATAGGCAAAGTTATCATCCGGCGTCACGTCCGGATGTCGCGGTTCCCTGCCTATCGGAACGCGCCCGATCTCAACGCGCTTTTGGAGGTCGACAATCGACGCATCATCATCGCCACTATTTGAAACAATAGCGTATTTTTTGCTGAATATCTGCAAGCCGATCGGCGCAATTCCAACTTCAATTCTGCCCACCTCTTCGAGCGATTTCATGTCAATTTCGGATAAGGTGTTGCCAGCATGATTTGTGACGTAGCCCAAACCAGCCTTTGTAAAGCGAACCGCCCCTCTGGGGCCGTTGCCAACATCAATAATTTTCAACTCCTTGAGATCATCTGAACCGTAATCAAACACCGAAACCGTTCCGGAATCCGTATCTGTTGATAACAACAACGTCATTGAACAATCCTCCGCATTTCACTTCATGATTATTCCTTCATCATCAAATAAAAACATGATACTTACTAATATAATTTCTGAATTAGTATAAAATTTTGTCACTATAAATTTTATACATATAAAACATACAAAATATATCTGAGAAGATTCAACTATTTATTATAATACACTATATTTGATGATAAAAATTTGAAAATATTTTTGAGGCCATCGGAATTTCCAAAAAACATGTCAATTTTAGCATACATGTTTCGCCTTTTCTCACCTGAGACAAATTGTGTATTCTCTCTTTACAAAACAATTTTGCAAGTTCAAGCACCAAACTGACGCACTTAGTGTCGTCAAAATCGCAGCCATTTTTCCGTGCCTAGCCAATAATGGTTTGATTTCGCTCTTCTCTTTTCAACCCTGCGCTCTACTTGAACCATCAGTGCTGATCTGTTGCCATCAGCCCTTGGACGTCGTGATATCCGCGGAACAGATAATACACCTACTCTCCATGACCACACGCACCACCAATGTGATATGCTCAACCACAAGGCTCACCCGCGAAGCAATGCGACGTGCAAATATTTCATTTGAAAGGACATCTGGCTCATGCTGATCCGCTACGGCTTTGAAATCACGTTGAATTGCGCGCAACCCACCGCTTTGGTCTGCCTGTTGGCAATACATCAGGATCGCGCAGCCGATATCCGTGTTGCCGAAGCCATATACACCAAGCCGGAAATCCCCATGTCGACCTATCTTGATATGTTTGGAAACCGGTGCCGCCGCATGGTCGCTCCTATCGGCGATCTAACGATCTGGGGCGATGCAACAATCGAAGACAGTGGCGAGGTAGACCCTGTCTGTCCTGATGCACGCGAAATTGCCGTCCCCGATTTACCGGACGAATGCCTTGTCTATCTCATGGGCAGCCGTTACTGCGAAACTGACCGCCTCAGCCAGATCGCCTGGGACCTGTTCGGTGGATTGGCGCCCGGATGGGGACGAGTTCAGGCCATTTGCGACTTCGTCCATAACCATATCAAGTTCGACTATCAACAGGCGCGCTCAACCCGGACAGCCTTTGACGCTTACAATGAGCGTGTCGGTGTCTGCCGTGATTTTGCCCATTTGGCCGTTGCCTTCTGTCGTTGCCTCAACATTCCGGCACGCTATGTCAACGGCCATCTCGGCGATATTGGCGTCCCTGTGGTCGACCCGATGGATTTCAGTGCCTGGATGGAAGTTTATCTGGATGGCCAGTGGCACACGTTTGACCCACGCAACAACATCCCGCGCATTGGCCGCATCCTCGTCGCCCGCGGGCGCGACGCTGCCGACATTCCGCTGATCAACTCCTTTGGACCTCATCTTCTCAATGGATTCCGTGTATGGACCTATGAGGTCGACAGCATCACGCCACGCTGACGCCAATCTACTTCCCCTCTTAGTTCGATCCCATTCCCTATTGGACAGCCTTCACCTGAATTGCAATCCTCCCGAAAAGCAACCTGAGCGCGATATATTTGCTTGACGGCAATTGGCCTCTAAAGGGTTGCTTTAGGCAAACGCGGGAGGAAACGCATGTCCGGACAGATGGATCGCAGCACCATCGAGGCCAATCTGATGGCCTATCTCATTGAAAATTCGAATGTTCCGGTAGGTGATAAAATCGCTCCAGAAGAAACCCTGCTTGACAGCGGTATTCTCGACTCTCTCGGCATCGCCGAGATCACTGAATATATGGAAACCGAATTTGCCATCGTCATCGACGAAGACGAGATCTCGGCCACCCATTACGGCACCCTTAAAAAACTGACTGATTTCTGCGCTTCAAAACTCGCTTCGTTGGCAGCCTGAGCCAACGTCGAGCCCAAGTTTTTTTCATGGACTCTGACGTGGAATTCCACGGTCGCAGAAACGTCCGGGCGAAGTCGCATGCCGGCGAAAGCACCAATCCAAAGAAACATATCCCCCGCGAAAGGGCCAAGCCATGAGCCAAGCTATGAACCGCCCAGCAGATCCGGGCCGAATTACTGCTGATCTGATTCTGGTCCATGCGCCCGCCATCTATGATTTTCGCAACAGGGATGACTTTGTACTTGGATGGTATTCCAGCCAGGAAAGCTCCAATGTCACACCGATATTCGAGATGCACCCGCTGGGGTTTCTCTCGATCAAGAGCTTTCTCGCCGAACGCGGACTCGATGTGAAGATTGTCAATCTCGCATCCCTGATGCTCAAGCATCCCGATCTCAATGTCGAAAAACTGATCGAATATCTGGATGCGCCGCTGTTCGGCATAGACTTGCACTGGTTGCCCCATTGTCAGGGCGCAATTGAGGTCGCCAGTGTCATCAAGAAAGTAAAGCCCGATACCATGACCGTCTTCGGCGGCATCGTCTCCACCTATTATGCCCGAGAGATGATGCAATACCCGCAGATTGATGCAGTCATCCGCGGCTATGACACTTTGGAGCCGCTTGCCGAACTGGTCGAGGCTGTCAAACGGGGCGAACGCCGGAATTTCTCCGTTGACAACATGGTCTACAAGACCGATGGCGAGATGGTCGACAACGGCCACGCCTATACGCCATCGGTGCTCAATGATGTCGCCATCGACTGGTCAAAGATGTTTCCAAAGACCAACAGTCTTCTCAACATGCCCAACCTGATGGTGTTGCCCAATACCGGTTGCCAGCAGAGTTGCGGTTGGTGCTCTGGTTCACGCTGGTCCTATCAGCGCATGATGAATGTCAACAAAAAAACCGTTTTCCATCGACGCTCTGAGCAATTGGCCCGCGAAATTACTTCATTTCCCAAGACCGAAAGTCCTCTCAGCGTTTACACCCTACAAGCCTATTCGGAATCAGGCCCTCGACTGATCTCCTATCTCAGGAGTGTGGAAGAGAGCGGCGTCGTCAATTCGGTCTCGTTCGAACAATTCCGCCTGACCAAACCGGCGCTCCTGCGCGAAATGGTCAAGGCAGCTCCAAATGTCGACATTTACATCAACCTTTCCCCGCAATCCCATGATGTGGAAATCTCGCGATTGACCGGGCGCGGCACCTATACCAATGAGCAGATGGAAGCCTGGATGGCCGAAGCGCTGGATATCGGCATCAAGGGCTTTTACCTTTGGTACACAATCGGCATGCCGAAACAGACACACAAGTCGGTCATGGAAACGGTGGATTATTCTGCGCGCCTGATGGAGCGTTTTCCCCAAGACAAGGTCATCCCGACGATTTTTGGAATGGTGCCGTTTCTCGATCCGGGCTGCCAATGGTTTGAAGAACCTGACCAGCATGGTTACACGGTCTTCCATCGTGATCTCGAAACACACCGCAAAGCCCTGACCCAGCCTGTGTGGCATGACGCCATGAATTACGAGACCGAGTGGATGAAAAAGGAAGAATTCCTGCCTTCGATGTATGATGCGATGCAGACTTTGGCCAACCACAAGGCGAATTTTGGCCGCATCACCCCGCGCTCAATCGAGATCGTCAACCAACGTATTGATCACCTGCGCCATCTCACCAGTGCCATAGCCGACGCCCACCGGCTCGACGGCAACATGCCCGCTGACCTACGGCGCGAAGTGGCCGCCCACAACGATAAAATATTGTCCTATGCAGCGGATGTGGTGCTGGTCAAAAAACCATTGTCGGGTCGCTGGTACGACGATCACACGGTTCCGCCCGAGATCATTGAAGCCTGTCTGCCGTTGGTCGCAGCACAATAGGAGCGGGCTTTATGACAAGCAACGTGATCGGAATTCTCAATGCCGCTGCCTGGCTGCCAACAGCCACCCGCGATATCGCCAACATCTTTGCCAGTGAAGGCATCACACTTACCGCAGAAATCCGCGAACAACTCGGTGTCGAACAGGTTCATTGTTTCGAAGGCGACAGCCCGACCGAAATGGCAGTCGCCGCTGCACGTGAAGTGCTTGAGGAAGCGCGACTTAAACCCACCGAACTCCAGGCCATCATCGATTTTTCCACAATGCCGCAACGCTATGTGGAACCGGCCTGGTCCATGAGCAATGAGCTGCAGGCTGAGCTTGGAGCGAAATCAGCATTCACTCTCGGCTATTCGGGCGGTGGTATGTCAAACCTGCATGTGGCGCTGAAATTCGCCATCGGCTTGATAAAAGGCAATGAGGATGTCGACACGATTTTGCTGGTCGGGGCTGATCGCGCCATCCCCGGCAATCGTGTGATCTCCGCGCCCGATCCGGTCAGCGTAATCGGTGACGGTGCGTCGGCGCTGATTGTCACTTGCCGAGGCCCGGAAGATGCCATTATCGGCACCCATGCCCAGACCAATGGTGCCAACCATGACATCCTCAACATACCCGGTGGCGGCATCAAACACCCCACAGCACTTGATCGTTACAGGTTGACCATCGACACGGAAAAATTTGCAGCTGTCAACGCGCCTGCTCTGGCACGACAGGCAGGCGAAAACCTGATGCGCGAGCTTAACGGATCGGGCGGCGAAATTGACCATCACATTGGTGCAAATTTCTCCCGCAGTGATGTGATGGCATTCCAACCCGATGGTGGCAATGCATCCGGCATCGCACTCGATACACTGTCGCGGTGCGGCCACATGCACGCAAACGACCTCGTATTCAACTATCTCGCACTCAAGCAAGCAGGCGTTGAAGCTGGTGCCCGGGTTTTGTTAGCCAGCCACGGCCTAGGATTTACTGCTGGTGCGACTTTGTTGGAAACCTGAGGAGAGCCCAATGGACACAATCAACATTGCCGCAGAAGCGTTTTACTTGCCGCCCGAAAAGAGGCCGGTCGAAGAGATTTTCCGCATTGAAGATATACCTTTCGGAACCCTCTCCAAGCATATAGATTTCAAACGAGATATTGGCATCGAGGATGTTCATGTCACCGATGAATTGCCGTCCGTTCTGGCGCTCAAAGCGGCACGCAAGGCGCTTGAAAAATCTGGTTGTAAAGCTGAAGATATCAATCTTGTTGTCGATTTCACCTCGATCCCCGAAGACTATGTAGGCCCTACCTGGTCCGCAGCGGGGCTGGTGCAGCACGAACTTGGTCTGGTCAACGCACTTGCCACTGCGGTTAATACCGGCGGCTGCGCCAGTTATCATCTGGCATTGAAAACCGTGCGATCACTTATGCAAACAGATCCATCGATCAAAACCGCGCTGCTGTTTGCCGGCGACCGGACCCCGGACCTCAACAAGACCTATTACCCGATCACGGTCGCCAGCGACGGCGGCGCGGCATTGGTTCTCACCCGGGACCGCGATCGGGCGAAAATCCTCGAAGTCGAAACCATTTCAATCGGGCGATTGCATGACGTGTGGTATGTACCCGGTCTGCAAAGTCTCAAGCCTGGCGAAAAGCCCACTGAGGCGCATCTGCATATGTTCACAAAAATGGACAAGTTCAACGAGGGCGTGATCCCGATCAACTTTGTCATGTTCCGGAAGGTGATGGCGCAGCTTCTGGCCAAATTGAACCTGACTTTCGACGATGTCGACTATTACGTTTATCCGACTTTTTCGACCTGGGATCAGGGTTACTTCAAACGCCGTTTCAAGCTTGATGACACGAAGGTTTGGACCAACGGCCTCAAACATCGCGGCCATGTGCAGGAAAGCGACATGGTGATCAATTATGCAGAGGCAAGCGAGGCCGGTGCTATCAAGAAGGGCGACAAGGTAATGGTGGTCTCCAATGGCGCTGGCTTTGCCTGGTCGGCAGCACTCCTCGAACATTGATGGGCCTCGAAAAACCAACGCTCCCGACCGAACCAAATGCTCCAGAAAAGTCTGACGTTCCAGAAGAGCCTGAAGTTCTTGTGCGCAGACAAGGCGCAGCTGGCCGCATCACCCTTAACAGAGTAGGTGCTCACAATGCACTCAGCGGTTCGATGGTGGCCACAATGCGATCAGCGCTGGCCGAATTCTCTGCCTCGCCTTCCATTGCATTGGTGATCATCGATAGCGCTAGTCCGCGCGTCTTTTGCATTGGCGGCGATCTCGATCCAGTCCGCACTTTTGTTTCCCAAGGCAATTACATTGCAGCACTCGCACACTGCCGGAACGAATACGATCTGGATCTGGGCATCGCCGATCATCCCAAACCAATTGTTACACTGGTTGATGGTTTGGTCATGGGAGGCGGCATCGGTATTTCCTGCCATGCCAGCCATCCGGTCATCACTGAACGCGCCAGACTGGCATTGCCCGAAACGGGGATCGGCTGGGTGCCCGATTCCGGCATCAACGCCCTTCTGGCAAAAGCGCCGGGACAAGCAGGTAAATATCTAGCGTTGACCGGCACAAAGATAGGTGCCGGTGACGTGCTCCATATGGGCTTTGCCAGATACATCACCAATTCGAATTGCATATCTGATCTTGTAACGGCTCTTGCTCACACCGGGAGCACGACTGTCCTTGCAGATTTCGCCGCGCCACACCCATCAAGCGAACTCGCGACCATGCAATCCGAGATAGACCGGGTTTTCGCCAACAATGACCTCACAACGATCGTCACAAAGTTGCAAGTCGCCGCAGCAGGTTCATGGCAGGCCAATGCATTGCGAAAAATTGAACGAAACTCAAGATCGGCCTGTGAACGAGCGCTGGAAATCCTCACCAAAATTCAATCTGATATGCCGCTTGCCGAAACGATGGATGTCGAATTCAGCTCAATTGCAGAAATGATCGCATCGCCCGAGTTCACCTAGAGGCCTTATTTCAATGCCTTCAATCAACCAGCATTCACTACTTGCGCTCATTCATGGTGCCTCTTTCTTCAACTCGCAATAATATTTCTCGCCAAGATTTTTCCTCAATAAGTTGGCTGTGTCCGAAGTCCCTTTGGGCCGCCGGCAGATCCCCCCCCCGACCTGTCAGCCGGTGGTCCACTTTTTTGGACCCGCCAACGATCCGCCGGAGAGCCGGTCGACCATCAAAGCCGGGAGCACCCAATGAGCGAAGCAACCTTTCAACAACAGGAAAATGATCTGGTGACAAACTGGCCCACTTTGGCCGTTGCAGCGCTGGGCTCATTTCTCGTCATTCTCGACGTCACGGTTGTGGCAATCGCACTCCCATCGATTGAGCGGGAGCTCAAGGCAACATTTGCCGAACTTCAGTGGACCATCAACGCCTACAACATCGCTTATACCTCGGTGCTGATTGCTGTTGGCGCATTAGCAGACTGGTTCGGCCGCCGGCGTGTGATGGTCATCGGCCTGTTCTTATTCGGGCTGACATCGTTAATCGTCGGCTTTTCCGGAACCGCTGAGATTCTGATTTTCAGCCGGGTCGCCCAAGGATTGTCGGCCAGCGCCATGTTGATCCTCGGTGTCGCCCTCATTTCCAACGCTTATCAAGGTACCGCCCGCGCCGCCGCGTTCGGTCTGTGGGGTGTCGCCATCGGTTGCGGCGCGGCCTTCGGGCCCATTGTCGGTGGCATCCTGGTCGACCTGCTAAGCTGGCGCTGGATTTTTCTTCTCAATGTTCCACTGGTTGGTGCTTTGATAGCACTTTGTTATTGGCGTGTTGAGGAATCCTTTGATCCGACTGCCGGCAGGCTCGACTGGCTCGGTATTTTCGCTTTCACCGGCGCGCTGGCGACTTTCTCCTATGCCATCATCGAAGGGGGAGAACTTGGCTGGTCTTCGCCCACTGTTGCAGGCGCTTTGATCGCCGCTGCAATCTTGTTTGTGGCTTTCATCATCATCGAACTGACAGTCAAGAACCCGGCTTTTGACCTGCGCCTCTTTGGCATCCCTACATTTACCGGAATTCAGTTGATCTGCGTTTTCAACTCGGTCAGCTTCTGGGCAATGCTCGTCTACTTGCCGATCTATTTTCAGGTCGTTCATTCAATGTCTGCAGCAGCTTCAGGGTTAATGTTGTTGCCCATGACAGTGCCACTGTTGTTGTTTGCACCTCTGGGCGCAAGGCTCAGCCAGCCAAACAGGATGGGCGTGCGTGGACTCATGATCTTTGGTTCCGCATTGGTCGCAGCCGGCTTCATCTGGCTTGCCATCTCCCCTCCTGCTCAAGTTACATTCTGGACGGTTATCTTCCTTGTCCTGGGCATCGGAACCGGGTTGATCAACGGCGAACTGGCCAATGTCGCGACCGCCGTAGTGCCTCCGGAGAAAGCAGGCGTTGCCTCAGGCGTCAACATCACCTTTCGTCATGGCTCATTTACATTGTCATTGTCGATCTTTGGTGCAATCTTGCTGTCAGCCATCCATCGCAAACTGGCAGGCACCCCCGAATTGGTAACCGCTTTGGGCGATACCACCCGCGAAACAGCCAATCTGATGGCCCGGGGAGATTTCGCTGGTGCTATTGCCAATACTCCGGAAGGTGCACGCCAGACGATCAGCGATCTTGGAGCAAGCGTCTTCCAGTCTGGGTTTGATTTGGTGATGATGATCGTGGCGCTCATGGCAGTTCTGGCGGTGGTTTGCGGACTGTTCCTGATCCGGAAGAAAGATATTCCATCAGCCTGAGCCGCATAAACTTCAAGCGAAAAGCGACTTGCAGCCCAAGGGAAGCCCAAACGCCTATTTGGTAAGGCGTCCTTCGCCAGAAGTGGCAATTCCGCTGACTACTGTCGTGTCCAGTTTCAAGCCACAATGCTCGATCATTTTTCGCGACGGAACATTGGTCTCAGCGGCATATTCTTGAACCGCCGTCGCACCAAGCTGTGTCACTCAGCCATTGAGCGACGTCGACCGAGCACGGATCAGGAACTTTTCGAAGTGGGAAAGTCTGCCATTCATGCGCCAAATCGACCGGTTGGATGAGAATGCAGACCAGGCGCACCATGAAAGAAGGCTTCTTGAACCGCTTAACTCCAATAACTCAGAGGCTTGTCCTCACCGCGATAGCCAATGAAGAAGGACATCGTCACGCGCTGCACATTACCTTGAGATGCCCGAACGCTATGGATCAGTTGGGAATTGAACATAACCAGGTCGCCGTTTTTAGGGCTGATGGCAAGCGCGGGCGGCCCGAGTTCTTCATAGGTCAGCCCATCGGTGGCACGTTGACGCTCGTCCTGCTCCTCGTTTGGTTTGCGCAACCAAAGCTGCAGATCGCCACCACTTTCAGGCATTTGCAGATAAATATTCATGGCTATCTGACCGCTCATGTCATTGAGCCCGTCAAGCCGCATTCGCCCAAACCGGTCGCTGTGCGGCAACATCGCAGCACCCGCTTCGATCACTCTGCAGGTCCCTACAAAGCATTTTTTCTCGCCAACCGTTTCAATCGCTGCACCTAGCGGCCATAGCTCCTCAAGCAGCAATCGGAGGTGATCAACTGGCGTTAACAGCGGATAAGCAAGTTTGCGAACTTCCTGGATCGATGCCACAGCTTCGGAGTGATAGCGCTCTGCCTTGCCACCCTCACCACCAACATCAACATAGCCCATTCCCAACCGCTTCAGCGAGTTTTGCACTTCATAGGCCTCAAGCGCTTGGTGGGCGGCTATGCGTTTGGAGAGTTCGGCACTTTCGGTCCTGGGATAGAATTCTGGCACATGGATCGCCGCAATGTCGTTATCGAGCAGTTTGAGTATGCTGTCGCGATCAAGCTGGCCTGAGATTCTGGCACTGTTCAGTGTGACTGCGTCAATCACTATCGTGTCCTCCTTTGCCAGCAAATTCCCGCCAATCAACTGCCGAGAAAATAAATGCGAACCAATCTCATTGCCTTCCGGGTCAATCCGGGGTTGCGAGACCGGCCAGCCGCACCGCCGGCAATAGGGTTCTGCATCCGGCCCTCAAAGACAAAATCGCGGTCGGGATTACCTGGTTCAATAAGGTTCTGATTGTCGCGCAACTGCAATCGATTGATGCAGTTGCGGGCGAAATCGGCGGCAAAGATATCGTGTGCGATAAACTTTGCCTTCAGTTCTGGATGCGCAGCTTGATAGTTTGCGACATTTGCGGCCACAAGGTCCCAGAACCGATCGGCGGGCAGCAGGCCATGCTCATCAAGCAAAGCGGCCATTGGCCGAAAGAAACAGTCAAACACGTCGGTGAAAATTCCGTCGAGGTACAATTCGCCTTTAGCCGGAACACAGTTGCGCCGCACGGCTTCGGGAAGTGTTGCCCCATCGGTGAGAATCCGTATTTCTTCGGCGAGGTCCTTCATGATGATGCGAACAGGACGGCTGGCTTTGATGACCAGGACCACATTTTCTCCGTGTGGCATGAACACAAGATCATGGGCGTAGAGGCAGTGGAGGATCGGCGTCAGATAGGCGATCAAATATTGCTCGATCCAGCTCTCGGCAGACTGGCCCGAACCCGAAATCAATGAACCAATAAGCGGCTTGCCGGCAGTATCAACATGCAGCAATGCCGCCATGGTCATCAGGCGTTCGCCGGACTTTGCGAGCGCAAGCGGATTTTCCCGCCACAAGGCAGCCACCGAATTCTTGTGCGGGCTGTCACCTGCAATGGCAGCCTCCAGCCAAGGGTCACGATAGCTCACTGTTGCCACTTCGTGGATCAACGAAAACCCGACCTTGGTCAGCACAGGGTCTCCAGCCAGAAGATCACGCAACCATTCATTGAAAGCAGTCGTGGTGGCCATGTCTTCGGGAGATAATCCGCGATTGAGAAGAAACCCCATGTTCAAGATCGAAAGCGCCATTTTCACGTAGCGTTTGTCGGGATTGGACCGGTTGAAGAAGGTGCGAATGGATTGTTGTGGCTGATATTTGTCCACCGATGGACCGACAAACACGATATCCCGGTTGGCAATCGCGGGTGCAAAGCCCATAGCCATATGGTTGTCCCACTGCCAAGGGTGAACGGGCAGGAAGCGATATTCCGCGGGCTTCAGCCCCAATCCGGACAGCCGATCATTGAAGGCCGCCAGTTGACCCGCGCCCAATTCCTCTTCAACGAGAGTTTCATAACTCAATCCATCCATTCCGGAAAAAGTCAGGTATTCGTGGCGAACGCCAATCCAGAATATTGACAGCGGTTGGGCAGCCTCTGGTGCAAAATCCGGATACTCGGAGGCAGAAAAACCCAGACGCCCGCTGTTTGCGACGAAAACCGGATGGCCTTCAGTCATAGTGATTTCGATGGTCTGGAAATCAGCCCGCGCCAAATCCTCAGCATTATGTGGCTTGTACATGCGCTTATAGGCATGGCCATAAAGAATGCTCGATATCTCATTGAGATAAACCGGCAACATCGCCTCACCGATACCCAATTGATCGCGAAACTCCACGATGAATCTCAGGCCATCCAGTTCAGCGGCACCGCCATTAACGGTTTTCTCAATGGATACCGGGTCAATCAACCAATGTTCAAGTTTAAGCCGTCGCGCCCGAAAGCGATATCGAACATTGCCCGTACGCGGCGCGAGTTCACAAAGGCTGTAAGCTCCGTCATTGCCAAGTATCTGCGGCTTGAGCAGCAACTCATGGCAAAACTCGGTAATCGCCTTGCGGATCAACAAGCGGTTGACGTCGGCCCATATGGAAGGGTCGAGATGCGCTATGGCAGCCCACGCGCTTTGTCCGCGCGCCGATCTGCCCGCTTCACCTGTCAGGTCAGACAACGCAAGCGGCTTATGCAGCGGGATCATGTTGATTCACTCCGCCAATCGATTGTTCGCCGGTTGTGGCTTTAAAATAGTCTAAGTCCCGTGATGCAGTGCCTTGAGACCGACCATTGAAAGATGTCGACCGAGACTGATCCTGGAAAGTTGTGTTATCGTGGTTTGGTCGGAATGTCTGAAATGCAGTGCTTTTTTCAACCTTGTAGACTTCACGGCCGGTCAGTTCGGCAATGATGATGGAATTCCGGTACGCCGCCTGCCCAAGGTCGGGCGGTATGAAAGCATCGGGGTGAATTTCGGCATTTGATACAAAAATCTCATCACCAGCGACATCAATTGAACAATTCCGAGCCACTGCAAAACGCGCGCCCTGCCCTGTCCATTTGATGCGGTCGGAAATACCGTCGAGATAGGTCCGCTTTGGCCAGTGGTAGCCGGTTCCGAGGACCAGACCGTCTGCAGTGTGACTGAAGCGTTCGCCCGTTTCCACTTGTTCGAACTCAAGGTTGAAATGACCATTTGCTTCCTCGTAGGAACTGGCAACAACCTGCGTATTGGCGATCAGTTCCACATCCACATTGCCAGTCAGTTGTTTGCGATACCGCAAATCAAATATATCGTTGATGAGGGACGGGTTGATCCCTTGATAGACCGCTTTGAGCATGTCGATCAGCTCGGCACGTTTGTCGAACGGCAACGAGAAAAAATAGTCGCTGTAGTCAGGCGTTGTCATCTGCAACGTCTGTTTGGTCAGTTCTCGCGGGATAAGCCGCGGCGACCGGGTGACCCATCGCAGGCTGTAATGGTGCTTGTCGATATCAGTCAGCAAATCATAAAAGACTTCCGATGCGCTTTGCCCGCTGCCAATAACGGTAATGGCGCGCCGTTCCCGCAGTTTCGCACGGTTCTCCAGATATGCAGCCGAGTGAACCGCGTGAATGGCAATGCCCCGACAGGTCTCTGGTACATTTGGCACCATGCCGGTGCCGAGCACCAATTTGTGAGCCCGTGCCGTGGTCTGCTCGCCACTTCGGGTATCTCGCCAGGTCACCAGATAACATCCTGCATTTGCATCGCGGGAAACTGTCGTCACATCGGCATTGAAAACCAGATTTTCGAGCTTGCTGGCAGCCCAACGGTAATAGGCGTTGAACGCATTGCGCGGCAGGAAAAAATTCGCGGTATCCAGTAAAAACGCATAAAAGCTGTAGATCTGGCCGCTTTCTTTTAAAAAATTCAGCAATGAAAACCGGCTGGTTGGGTCTGCGAGTGAAACGAGATCGCACAGAAATGGTGTTTGCAGCGTTGCATCCTGAAGCAGTGTCCCGCCATGCCAATTTACCGTCGCCTGACGTTCAATGAAAAGGCAATCAAGACCTTCGACGGGGTCCAACAGGCAGGCCAGTCCGAGATTGAACGGCCCAATGCCAATGCCGACTACATCGTGGATCCGTTCCGCCATACTCATGCTCCACTTTATTGCTGGTCCATGCACCTGGATCGGCCGCCACTGGCAACCTGCTGCGCCTAATTCGTTGCGCAAATGCAAGCCTAACGAGCTGCACCGAAGCGGTGAAATTCAATGTTCGCTCTGGATGGGTGGCAAAATGACTTAACTCAACAGGCCGTCCGCCCGGTACAGGCCAAGCGATGCTCCGATCAGTACGAAGATACCTGGCCGTCGTTCAAGGAATGGCTTTCATGCCCCTCGATGGGAGGTGAGAATATGCTCAGGCAAGTCGACGCTTCCTTAATTATCATGTGATGGGAGTCGTGTTCGTTCATCACGAAAACCGTGGAAACGCCACCATTTGTATCGATGGGGTGGCGCCCGCCTTCCCAGACATATTCACCCGTTCCCGAAACATAATAACAACTTTCGACATGATTGCGGTACTGCAAAGGGGAACTGGTGTCCGGATTGGCTTGGGTCACGCAGAGTGCAAACCCGAACCCGTCCTTTCGAACCAGCAGACGCCGACTATAGCCATTGCCCCAGAAGACATCGCGTTCCGAGCCTATGATTTCATCCACAGAGCGAACTACCACATTGTCTTCTGCGGGGGCTGCCCCAAGAATTGTGACAATCCGCATCGGGGATTTTGCGTCAAACGCGATTTTTCGATGTGCCCTAGCAGCAATAACTGTGCCCTGCGTGACCAAATGGCCCAGTTCATCGACAAAACCAATGCCGTATCCCTCGATACAGTAGTGAGCTTGAGCCTGAAAACCGTCAAACACCGCTGGCCGCAGATCGACCAGCCGGTCCACGGGCAAATGTGTGTCCAGGATGATATGATCAATCCGGTCATCCGGCGTTACGATGGTTTTTGATGGAATATCTTCAAACAGCCAAGTTTCGGGTGCATCCTGAAATGTTCGCACGAGCATTGTATCTCTCCCGCAAGAAAAACGATTTATGCGGGCATTTTAAGTACGATTTCCAATACAAGATGCAGATTGAGTAAGTGGCGAAATGATGCGCTGGGACTGGCAGCGAAAAGCAGATGGCGATGAAGACCGGAAGATTTGTCGTTGTTGCAAATCCGATCAGTTCGGCGCCGGTGTCCAGCTTACAACGTCAACACCTCGATCCAGCGTTTTGGTTGGTCCGGGAATATAGCCGGATGCGCTAAGCACCTGTTCCGCGGTTTGGCGCTTTGCGTCGATTTCACTGAAAACACCAACCCCACCGGGATGGGTGATGCCCCTGATCCGACTGAGGTGAAACGTTGTGTAATGGTGCGGGCCTGTCAAGAAACAGTCAAAGACATCGCGGCCACCCGCTACCGCCAAATGCGTGACATTGTCATCAAATGCGGCCAGCGCCGCTTCCAGTGTTGCTCCTTCTGGATTCCAAAACACAATCAAGTCGTTTCTCTCAACATCGGATACAGACCGTGTCAACACAACTCTGCGCCGTAGGCGATGATTTGGAGTGACATCATGGCTGCGGCGTCCGAGCACAGTGACATCAGCAGCGTCTAACCCATCTTGAAAGAATTTCCACTCCGCATCGTTCTTCAGGCTTTCAGGCATTGCTCCTGCAGCATCGGCGATGCAATCATTGTCACCAACCACGGCATACCCTTCAATTCGCATCAGTATTCCACCTCTGGTCTTCATCATGTTTCACAGGATTTGAAGCAAGTACCGCTTGAAAACCACCCTAATCAAAATCTTCATCTGCGACAGGATTGTGATTGCGGATGGACCGCACCATAAACCAGGTGACAAGTATCGCTATTGGGACAAAAAACCCGGTCAAACTTGTCGCCTTGATCAAGCCGAATGTTGCTTCCTGAAACTTGGCGAAATAGCTGAACAACCCAACAATGTAGTAGCTGATAGCGGCGACCGATAGGCCCTCGACTGTTTGCTGCATGCGCAGTTGCAGCTTGACCCGCCGGTTCATGGATTTCAGCAATGCACTGTTTTGTCGTTCCAGCTCCACATCGATCCAGCTTCGGATCAATGTTGTCGCCCGCGCCATCTTGCGTGACAGGTTGACCTGGCGTTCCTCGATGGATTGGCACGTCCGCATGGCCGGCCCCAAACGGCGCTGCAGAAAAGCTCCAAGCATCTCATGGCCCGCAACCGCCTGTTCGCCAAGTGCGGCAATTCTTTCTCGCACGATTGTGTAGTAGGCACGGCTCGCACCAAACCGGTAAAGGCTCAATGCGGCATCGGCTTCGAGTTCGGCGGCAAGCGTTGTGATGTCGGTAAGCAACTCGTCTGCCTGATCGCGCGCGCCGTTCTTCATTTGTTGCGTGATTGTTGTCAATCGATCTTCCATGCGTCGAATATCGGATGAAAGAGTACGTGCCAAAGACAGTCCCAGCGTCGCAAGTGTTCTGTAGGTTTCAATATCAAGCAGGCGCTGACAAAGCGCACCACGCACGGCGTCGCTCATCCCTCGGTCAATTACCAGAACGCGGGTAAGCCCGTCCCCGTCTTGCCGGAAGTCTGTCACCACGGTGGCCCTGGCCGACGGTAGATCACTCATCGAAAGACTGACAGGGTCGAAGCTTGCAATCGCTGCTTCATTGTTCTCGCCTTCGGGCCGAACCTCAATCCTGACACCGGACAACAAAGATCCCGGCGCCTTGAACTGATCACCAAATGGATGGGTATTGATCTCCCCACCAAATTCATTTGGTGCCGGACAATCCCAAAAGTATGTCGAAAATTCCGTATGCCGCTCCCAGCGCAGAGTTCCCTGCCCCCAGGCCATGGCCACATGGTTGGCGTTTCTTGCCGGGGCTGCCACACCTTGCTGCTGTGCCAATTCAGTCAACACAGCATGATCGACAACAGCGCCACCTTCAGTGAGAAAGGCAAGTTGAAATATCGTCCGTGACGCTTGCACAGGGCTATGGGGCCGCGCATGAATCTCACCCAAAGCCTCAGCCCGACCAATTGCCTGCGGAAAAGAAAACGTATCTTGCATTTGCCGCTCCAATTACCAATCCCCGTCGCGCGCAACCATAGCTCCACACAGCAATGGATCAGCGATAGCACGTTTAGTCAGAAAGGCGCTTGCGACAAAATACCCGATTTATACACCCCTGAATTTCAGGGGACTTCAAATTCATGTGCATTGACCAAGCGGCCTATCCCACCGTTTGGGCTTGGATCGTGCAACGACACATGTTGCTGCACTTGCAGCCGACTAAATAAGGTGTAACGGTAACGTTCGGATCCGGGTTGTGGATTGATCAGCTGCAAACACCCATCAACTCAACCTTCCGGACCGGCCTCTTTTGTCATCGCGTCTTCAAATTGGCGCGTTATGCCTTTGGTCCATTCGGATAATGCCCGAACGCGTTTGGAGAAAACCAATGATTAAGAAATCCCTCGTCAATCTTTTGCTAGGCGCAACCATTCTTGCCGGTGTTGGCACGATCCCAGCCATGGCCGAAGACGTCAAAATCACCATTCTGGGTGTCGGTGACGTTTATCAGTTCAACGATTCCAAGGGGCGTGGCGGTTTTGCGCGCCTGAACGCAGTCGCCAAGGCTGAAAAAGCCAACAACCCGAACACACTTTATGTATTTGACGGCGACATGCTTTCACCGTCCATTCTTTCGGGCCTCGACAAGGGCCAGAATACTGTAGACCTGACCAACCTTGTTCCTTTTGACATCGCAGTACCGGGCAATCATGAATTCGATTTTGGCGTCGCCAACTTCATGGAAAAAATGAAAGCCTCGAAATATCCGTGGGCAGCAGTCAACATCACCAATGCCGATGGCTCACCAATTGACGGCCTTGGTGGCGTTATCATGAAGGAAATGGCCGGCCTGAAGATCGCACTTGTGCCAGTGGCCCAAGACACGACACCTGAAGTGTCTTCATCTGAAGACCTGAAATTTGGCCCGACAGTGGAAAGTGCCATCGCCGCTGCTGGCAAAGCCCGTGATGAAGGTGCTGACCTCGTTATTGGCGTGGTGCAGACCAACAATGCCAACGACCGCGAATTGATTGCCAGTCATGCTTTTGACGTCATCATGTCGGGCGATGATCACTCCTTTGCCACCGCCTATGACGGGGTGACAGCTTATGTCGAAACCTCGATGGATGCCCGTTTCCTGTCTCCGATAGATCTTGATGTTTCGATTGAAGAAAAAGACGGCAAGCGCCGGGTTCGCTGGACACCCAGCTTCCGCTTTATTGACACTGCAACTGTTGAACCCGATCCCGAAACCCAGACCATGGTTGACTCGTTGCAAGCCGGTCTCGATGAAAGCCTTGGCGTGGTGATTGGCAAAACCGAAACCCCATTGGATTCACGCCGCAACGTGGTCCGAACCGAAGAATCGGCCATGGGCAACTTGATTACCGATGCCATGCGGGAAGCCACCGGCGCAGATATTGTCCTGGTCGGCGGCGGCGGCATTCGTGCAGACCGCACTTATGACGCTGGCACTGAATTGACTCGCAAGGACATTCTCAGCGAATTGCCGTTCGGCAATGCAACAGTGGTGACTGAAATCCCGGGCTCGCAAGTACTGACGGCTCTGGAAAACGGCTTTAGTCAGGTTGAGGACGGTGCCGGTCGTTTTCCTCAAGTCTCTGGCCTTGAAGTCGTTTACGACCCAACCGCACCAGCTGGTTCTCGTGTGGCGTCGGTCATGATCGGCGGTAGCGAACTCGACAACGACAAGCTCTACAAAGTCGCCACCAATGACTACATGCTTTCAGGCGGGGATGGCTACGGCGCGCTTGGCGGAGGCCGTGTTTTGGTTGACTCAGGAAACGGCAACCTGATGGCCAACGATGTCATGAATTACATCGAAAAGATGGGCACGGTTTCGCCCAAGGTTGAAGGCCGCATCAAGAAGGTTGGCGAATAAGCCAAAAACCTGCAAATTCCCAATCTCGAAGAAAATCCCCGCGAGCAAATCGCGGGGATTTTTTATTGATCTGAATATATCTTTGCAGTAAAAGGCGGCGCCGGAATTATATGCTGAGCATCAGGAATTCGACCATCCTCACCCAGACAATTTTCAGGCGCAACGGTGATCATCTCCGCCATCAGGAATGGGGCATAGCTGGCACATACGGATCAAGTTACATTCAAAAATCCTAATGGGCACGATGACAACTCGTAAATGCTTGACTAAAGTCTGCAGAAGGGCTCGGCACCTATTGGCAAATTGAGTGAGGTTCAAACTCCTACTGGCCCTTGGGGGGACGCGAATGTCTATTTTACGCCGTAACAACGTAAACATCTCCGGAAACGGTGCACGCGCCATGTTGTTCGCTCATGGTTTTGGCTGCGATCAAAACATGTGGCGCTTTGTTGCACCTGCGTTCGAAACCGGGTTCAAAACCGTATTGTTTGACCATGTTGGTGCAGGACGATCTGACCTCGACGCTTACGACCCGGAAAAATACAGCACATTGTCCGGGTACGCCGACGATGTTGTGGAAATCATCAATGAACTCGACTTACAAGAGGTGATCTTTGTCGGCCACTCCGTAAGCGCGATGATTGGTGCTCTTGCATCAATCAAGCAACCGCAATTATTCAAGTCCCTCGTCATGGTGAGCCCATCGCCACGCTATATCAACGATGATGGGTATGAAGGTGGATTTACCGCTGAACAAATCGACGAGCTTCTTGAAACGCTCGATGACAATCACATGGGTTGGTCCGCCGCCATGGCACCTGCGATCATGGGCAACCCTGACCGACCTGAGCTTGGTGAAGAACTGACCAACAGCTTTTGCGCCACCGATCCAGAAATTGCCAGACAATTTGCCAAGGTCACCTTCAAATCTGACAATCGGGCCGACCTGTCGAAAATATCGATCCCAACCCTGATCTTACAATGCGAGGAAGATATTATCTCGGAAAAGGGCGTTGGAAAGTACGTCCATCAGCACGTGATCGACAGCAAATTTGTGTTGCTTGACGCAACAGGCCATTGTCCCAACTTGAGTGCTCCGGATCAAGTGATTAGAGCGATGCGCGAATTTGTCTAAATTTGACATAAGATCGAGTCAGCCGATGGATGAGGATCTCGAAGACCTTTATGAAAATGCACCTTGCGGATATATTTCCATCGGCACAAATGGTCATATCGTCAGATCGAATCTGACACTGTCTGCCTGGATCGGAATTGATCGCGAAGATTTGCTTGGTAAGCGAACAAAAGACATTCTGACGATACACAGTGCAATCTTCTACGAGACACATGTTGCACCGTTATTGCGGATGCAGGGCTATTTCGACGAAGTGGCGCTCGACCTGATAAAGGCCAACGGAGAGAAATTGGCAATCTTGGCCAATGTTGCCGAGAGAAGAGACGACAAGGGGAACCATCTCTTTACGCGGCTCACCATTATCAAAGCCACTGAAAGGCGGCGATACGAGCGCGACCTGGTTGAGGCCCGCACCAAGGCCGAACGTGGCCTTCAACTTGAACGCGCAGCATCTGAATTGCGGGAGCAATTTGTCGCTGTTCTTGGCCATGACCTCCGCAATCCGCTGGCAGGGATCGAAGGAGGCATTCGGCTTATTACGCGCAATATCTCCGATGAAGCGGACCGGGCGATCATGGTTTTGATGCTTCAAAGCGTCAGACGCATGAGGCAGCTGATTGATGACGTACTGGATCTGGCCCGCAGCCGGTTGGGCGGCGGAATACAATTGAACATCGAATTGGAACAGCCGTTGGAACCGGTTCTCGCTCAAGTCATCGACGAATTACGCATCGGCTTCCCAGACCGTGTCATCGAATGGCAATTCAACATTGCTGATCCGGTGGATTTTGACGCAGGCCGAATTGGGCAGTTGGTGTCCAATCTCATCGGCAATGCGATCACCCATGGCGCAGACAATGAACCCATACACGTTCAGGCGTCCACTCGGAACAACGAGCTTTATATCTCTGTTTCCAACGCGGGCGAACCAATACCTCCGGGCACCATTGAACGGCTCTTTCAGCCGTTTTATCGCGGTGGAGGCAAGTCCAAACGCGAAGGTTTGGGGCTTGGACTGTATATTGCTTCACAGATCGCGGAAGCCCACAACGGCACTTTGTCTGTCCATTCGGACGAGCAAAACACGACATTTACGCTGGTCATGCCAACCCGACAACCAGTTGACACGAGCGCCACAGACGAAGACCGATAAAAAGGCCATTTCCCGCTGATGAACTATGAACATTGATAGAGTTCTGGCGGTGGCTAGACCGACAATCCGGATCAGATAACATTTCAGGAAATCAGACCGCACCACCCGGAAACGCCTTCATCCGCCTCACGGACGTTCGTAATAATCTGATGGAATGGCAATTTCCCAAACCAGCCCCTGAGGCGAGAAACTCAAGTCAGCCTCCGAACCAAATGAACTTTGGGCCAGACGGGTCAGGACGACGTGCCCGAATCCTTTGCGCACGGGCGCCTGCTCTATATTGACGCCACTTTCCCGCCAATTGACTTTCAAACTCTCCTCATCTGCCTGTGACGAGATTTCCCATGTAAGTGATATGTGCCCCTCTTCTTGCGCCAGCGCTCCATACTTCACGGCGTTGGTTGCCAACTCATGCAATGCCATTCCGATGGCTTCAACGGCAGCCGGAACGAGGACGATCTCAGGCCCGGCGATGGTCACTTTTTCCGGACGCGCATCGGTAAACATCACGATCTGGGAAAGAGAAAGGTTTTCCAGTGAAACAGATGCCCAGTCTCGTGAAACAAGCAAATCAATTGACTTGGCCATCGCTTGAATTCTGTTGTCGAATTTTTGTCGGTACTCATCATAATTCACAGCGTGTTTGGCTGTCTGGTTTGAAAAGGACCGCACCACCGCGAGTTGGTTTTTGGCGCGATGCCCCAATTCCCCCGAAATCAGTTTGATATGTTCCTGACTGGCTTTCAGTTCAGTGATGTCCCTATGTATATTGGAGATGCAGATGACTTCACCATCTTCACCTCTCACCGGTGCACAGCTGATGGCAATATTGCGCAGACCGCCGTCTTTTCGTTTTCTTACAACTTCAAAATTCTTGAGCTTCCCCGCAAGGATCTGGTCGCGAATATCGCCAATTCGGTCAGGAGAACCTTCTGGGTAAAGGACCTCCATTGAGCGGCCTTCTATTTCTTCAGAAGAATAGCCATAAAGTGCGGTTGCACTCGCATTCCAGGTTAGAATATTGCCTTCAAGATCATAGCTCATGACAGCGTCAGGCGATGTCGCAACAATTGCTGCCAGCATATTTTTCTGCAGGCCGCTGCTGATCGTTTGTTCAATTTGAATATGGCGGGTGGTAATATTGCGGTGGCTAACCAGCGCAAATCGCTTGCCGCCTGCTTCAATTGGCGAAGCGGTCAATTCAAACCATCTTTTCACAGTGGGGCTATGGCAGGGGTATTCACATCGAAATGAATCTGCACCGGAGAGCACTTCACGAACACCATTCAGCACCAAACTCGAAATTGCACCACTCTCTCCGACGGTTCCAGAACATACTTGAAGGTAATTTTCACCCAAATAATAATTGCTTGAATCACCATCATTGTCGCGCGTGAACTGCTTCCATTTATCATTAGCATCCAGAATGAAGCCTTCTTCATCCAAGATTACGGTTTCATCATATGCTGAGTAGAACGCAGCTGAATAAAGATCGGGTGGAAGTGACTGCATTCTGAATGCCTTACCTTTGCCAACACGGTATCATTAGCACGGATTTTGGTTGAGCAGGGCCGAGCGAGCGTCACTTTTACGCCTCCAAACCTGGTTTCCAACAGGTGATGAGCACTCGATCCAACAAACGACGATTTTTGGCTGCGAGTGTGTCCGCACCTGCCGGAAAGATGCGAGGGACATGCTGAATGAACCCAGCACGCCAAGCCGGGGATCAGGCGCACGCCGATAAAACCACCCATGTCCGAATATTCAACGCTTCAAGCTCAAGAGCCAGCACATCTGTAAAGGCATTTATCGCTGTCCTGCATTGCCTGAACTGCGGCAACATTGCTCGTGCCATAGCCATAAGGCCAAAGGTGTTGGTCTGAAAAAACGCGGCGCACCGGCACCATCGAGAGTGAGGCTTTGCAGACGATCAGTTTGGTGGAGCCATTCGGCATCAGCATGAATAGCCTGCGCAAAAGACGGACTACCGCTAGTCTGGTACGCGAAGCAAACACCTCAAGATGGGCGCTATCTACGTCATAATTACACCCCGAGTTGCTGCAAGAATGCGATACTCAAAAGGAGGACCGCTTCATGTACAAGATCGTAAAAATATCCACTGACCGTCTGGATATAGAACTTGCTGGATCGCTCGACGCTGAAAGCATGGGCCTTCTTCTCGATGAGCTCATCGAAAAATCCGACGACATCAGCAACGGTCGTATGCTTTACACGATATCCGATTTCTCCATGCCGGGTTTCGGCGCCACGGCAGTTGAGTTGACCCGGCTTCCCAAACTCTTTGGTTTGCTTGGTAAATTCACCAAATGCGCAGTGTTGAGCGATACCAGTTGGATCAGAAAAGTCGCCACTCTTGAGGGGGCGTTGTTTCCCGGAATTGAAATCAAGAGTTTCGAGATGGATGAGCGTGACAAAGCAGAAACATGGCTGACGGCCTGATATAAGATCAACACGCAACAACAAACCTGACTTTAGCTACAATGGCAGGATGCAGCGCCAAGAACAGCCGACACCGCTCCCCAGTCCGTTTTAACTTTGATGAGGTCCATGTCATTGGCCAAACCGAATATCTCGAAATCCCCCCGACCGGAAGGCACTTCGGCGTTGGGCGTTTGATGTAAACACTGGGCAATGCTAATTGTGATAATTGCCTTTGAATTGATCAGCTCTATATATTCTAAAAATATTATCTTTCGTGGGACACGACTTGAATTTCTCCAGTCGTTCAGAGGGGTCTGCCAATGAATATTGAGCGCATGTCCGGAATGGAGTCCTCGCGCCCGTTTTTTGATGTGATGGCTAGCGCGATCTATACAACTGACCTCAACGGGGTCATCACCTATTACAATCCGGCTGCAGCAAAATTATGGGGTCTCGAGCCGAAAATCGGATCGGACCAGTGGTGCGGTTCGCTGCATATCTTTCAAGTCGACGGCACTCCGCTGCCGCACGAAGATTGCCCCATGGCGTCGTGCCTCAAGTCCGGCCAAGGGGTTTCAAACTGCGAAATCATCGTCGAGCAACCGGACGGGACGCGCAAGAATGTGCTGGTCTCGCCGCAGCTTCTGTGCGGCCACGACGGCCGCGTAACGGGCGCCATAAACACGCTCAACGACATCACCGGACTGCGTGAAAGCGAACGCGCCCACGATGCCACTGCCCAGCTGACCAAAAACATTCTCCGTTACAGCAAGGACTGCATCAAGATGCTGGATCTGGACGGAACGCTGCGCTCAATTAACCCATGCGGTTGCCGTAGTTTGGAATTAGACTCGGAAAGCGAAGCGGTTGGCATGAACTATTTCGACTTTTGGCAACCAGACGATCGCGAGGCTGCTGTTGCTGCAGCCGAAACGGCGCGTCGTAAAGGTTCGGGTCGATTTACTGCAAATTACACCTCCAAATCAGGCAAAGTCACCACTTGGGACGAGATGCTGTCTCTGGTCACAGATTTGGACGGTGTACCAACCGGATATCTGGTAATATCGCGCGATACCACCAAGGAGCTGCGGGACGCCCGTGCCAAGACAGAACAATTGTCTCAGCAAAAAGCGCTGGCAGAAATTGGGGCAATGGCGTTGGCACAAGTTCCATTCCAGGAATTCATGGACCGAACAATTGCATTGGTTGCCGACAGCCTGCAGGTACCTTTGGCTAAAATCCTGCCATATGCTGATCAAGCCGATCACCTTTGGCTGGCAGCAGGAGTAGGCTGGCAGAAAGGACTGATTGGCAGTGCGAAGGTCGGGACTGAGAGAGCTTCGCAAGCAGGCTACACCCTCTCGGTAGATGGGATCGTCATTGTCGAAGACTTGAACACCGAGACACGGTTTGACGGCCCGCCGCTTTTGTTCAATCACGGTGTGCGCAGTGGCATGAGCATTACAATCGCCGGTACGGGCGCCCGGCCTTTCGGCGTCATTGGCATACATGACACCAAAATCCGGCATTTCGATGAAAGTCAGATCACTTTCTTGGAAACCGTCGCAAATCTCATCGCAAGCTTTCACAGGCAGAACGAATTTACCAAGCGACAAACACTTCTTGTGCGCGAGATTGCACACAGATCCGGAAACATGCTGCAATTTGTCAATTCAATCTTCAATCAGACTGTGCGCAATTCTGAGAACCTCGCCGATGCAAAATTGAAGTTCGAGCAGCGCCTTGCGCAAATGTCAAAATCAAATTTGTTGATCAGCAGTGACGGCTGGACCAAGAGCAATATAGGCAATCTCGTTGCCCAAACTCTCGAACCATTTCAAGACCGCATAGACACCAGTGGTCGGGAAATAATGCTGCCGGCTGAATTATGCTTCGACCTGGGCATGGTGCTGCACGAATTAGCGACCAATTCCACCAAATATGGAGCGCTCTCCGGCTTTAACGGCCGTGTGAGCCTGGATTGGACAATTGAGCCAAATGATGAAAGTCATTTGGATTTTGTCTTGTCTTGGAAGGACATGAAAGGACAAGGCAGCGCGACCGCGCACAGCACCGGTTTTGGCACTAAACTGATCAAGCAGTTGATCGAATCGAAATGGTCCGGCCGGGTAACAACTGAGCTGGAACCGGAGTTTTGCTGTCGCCTGTCGCTGCCATTCCCGAAACAAACCTGACATTCACTTCGTCTGGGTAGACAACTCGAGCGCCTTGGCAATCGCGTGGGCGACCATGATGTCGAGATGGGCACCACCACCGTTTTTGAACACAGTAATTTCGGCATCTCCAGTGCGTCCAGCCCTGCTCTGAACCAACGCATGAAGATCGCCCAAAATATCAGCCCGACTGATGGTGCCGGCTTCCAGCGGGATAGTGACTTCACCAATATGACCAATCGTGGTCTCATTGCTGTCGACAAATAGAGATCCGCGCTTGAGCACATCGTCATCGGCCTCACGCATGCCGAGAGTGTAGGCGCCTACCAGATCAACATGGGTGCCGGGCGCAATCAATGCGCCTTTGATCAGTGGTGTTTGGCTCATGGTGGCCGAACAGATCAGATCAGCTTCCGGAATTACAGCTTCAAGATCGGTCTCAAACCGGACATTCAAGCCGGATGCTTCAACTTGCTTGGCCAAGGTCAAGCCCCGCTCTTTTGAACGGTTCCAAATGATTATCCTGTCAATTGAAGGCCTCACACTACAGTGTGCAGCAATCAACGGAGCAGCCATTGAACCTGCTCCGACCATCAAAAGTGTTTCAATATCAGCCCGCGCCAGACAATCAGTTCCGAGTGCTGAATCGCCCGCGGTTTTCCATGCTGTGAGGTCGACGCCTTCGAGCACAGCTTCAACCCTGCCATCAGTCTCATCGAACAGCAAAACTTGACCTTGTACCGACGGTCTGGGCGGATTGAGCGAAGGGTTGTCTGGATAAATCGTGACTGCCTTGACACCCGATGCCAGCCCGGGGATCCAAGCCGAGCGAACAAGCATTTTTCGGCCTCCGGTCTCCAGCAGATTGTCGCGCAAAATGGCCGGGTCAAGATGATGTCCAGCCCGCAAAGCGTCAACAATCATCGGCCACGAACAAGCAGTTTCAATTTCTGATCCAGTTATAATGCGCATGCTTGTCCTCGATTTATTGAGGGCACAGCATGGTCGTATAACCAGCTGGGATCAAGCTGTTGCCAATGCTCAATCTGGCTATCACGCTGTCATTTTGAGATGCCGGTCTTCGGCGGGTTGAAAACGGGCAGGTCTGAAACGGGCGACGCTGACTTCCGCTGTACGCAGTCCTTCAAGCACATCGATCTGGCCCACCGACAAGCGGTCCTCATAGTGCATCTGCGCACCAAATTTACGGGCCAACTGTCGCATCGGCAGGTTATCTGGTCCAGTCTCGACAATGACCGTATGCACCCCGTTTTCCTTGGCAGCTTCCAGAAGGGCGGTAATCAGCAACGTGCCGATTCCTTTCCGCCGCAAGTCAGAGACCACCGAAAAAGCAGACTCTCCGAAACCATCGGGCACATCGCCTTCGCAATGCAGTTCTGCGACTGCAACCAGATGGTTGGCCTCAAACACACCCAGTACCGTTGCTTCCTTAAGCGAGCGGCGTACATAGGAATCAAGCCAATGATCCGAAACCACGCCGTTGAAGCGATCCCGAAAATCATCGAACGTCAATTCATGCAGGTGGTTGATAAAGGTATTCGCGTCCCGCGGCTCAAGCCGTCGGATAGTCAGTTCATTTTCTCCAGGGGACGTGACGTGCCACGGGAGTTCAAGTGTTTTGAAGACCATCTTTGCCTCCTTTGGCAATCCTCCCGAATCCAGTTCAGTCGTCATATTGTGCAGTGCAGCAAAAATTACAAGTTGAATTCGACAAAATGATGATTTTTTTCGCACCTCAAAATAAATTGAAAGCACTCGATATTTCATAAAAAAACACGCGCCGGATTTTCATTGGCGCGTGTCAAAAGATTTGAATTTATAGGTTCAGATCAGAAAAATGCCTGCAAACCTGTCTGTGCCCGCCCGAGAATGAGCGCATGGACATCATGCGTCCCTTCATAGGTGTTGACCGTTTCGAGATTCTGCATGTGACGCATGACATGGTATTCCGCCTGTATGCCATTGCCGCCATGCATGTCACGCGCTGCCCGGGCAATATCAAGCGCCTTGCCGCAATTGTTGCGTTTGATGATTGAAATCATCTCAGGCGCCATTTCGCCAGCGTCCATCAACCGCCCAACGCGTAATGATCCCTGCAACCCAAGTGTGATTTCGGTCTGCATATCAGCCAGTTTTTTCTGGTAAAGTTGGGTTCCAGCCAATGGCTTGTCGAACTGCTTGCGGTCAAGACCATATTGGCGGGCACGGAACCAGCAATCTTCAGCCGCACCCAGTGCTCCCCAGGAAATGCCGTAGCGGGCGCGGTTAAGGCAACCGAATGGCCCCTTGAGACCAGAAACATTCGGCAGCAACGCGTCTTCACCGACTTCAACATTCTCCATTACCACTTCGCCGGTAACCGAGGCTCGCAAAGACAATTTCCCGCCGATCTTTGGCGCCGTAAGCCCCTTCATACCCTTCTCAAGCACAAAACCACGGATTTGGTTGTCGTGGGCTTCCGATTTTGCCCAGATGACAAAGACATCAGCGATCGGCGCATTTGATATCCACATTTTTGAGCCGGTGAGAACGTATCCGCCATCAGTCTTCTTGGCACGTGTTTTCATGCCGCCCGGATCAGAACCGGCATCAGGCTCTGTCAGACCAAAACATCCAACCCATTCGCCACTTGCGAGTTTTGGTAGGTATTTCTGCTTCTGCTCTTTTGAGCCATACGCATCGATAGGATACATGACCAACGACGACTGAACACTCATCATTGATCGATATCCCGAATCAACACGCTCAATCTCACGCGCAACAACTCCATAGGATACATAGTTCGCGCCTGCGCCTCCGTAAGCCTCGGCAACAGTAATGCCCAACAGACCGGCAGCGCCCATCTCATGGAAAATGTCCCTGTCGATAATTTCGTTGAGGTAGGCATTGGTGACCTTGGGCGCCAACTTGTCTGCCGCAAAGGCCGCCGCCGCATCGCGGATCATCCGCTCATCTTCCTCAAGTTGGCTATCAATCAGGAATGGATCTTCCCATTTGAAGACATTTTTTGATTCCGATGCTGCCGCAACCATAGCCTTGCTCCCAATCTCGCTATCCATTCAAGATCCTTCTTTACAAAATGCTGAACACTTGATTCGCCGCTTCGATAGCGTGAAAAACAAGTCTGGCCTAGCAAAAATTTTGCAAATTCCTTCTCGTCACCCAAAGAAAACTATCAGTTTTGCCCCACATAATGATGGAGCTAGACAAACCTCACGGCAATTAATTAACATTCTACGCCAAGATTTTAACTTTGCACGTCACATTTTTGAGACCGATCCATGCCTAACACATTGGATAAATACCATACTTCAGCAGCATTGGCCGCAACTGTCGTCGAATGTGCCGCCGAGTCAGGTGTTGATGCAAAGCCCATTGCCATGGCCTGTGGTCTTGATCCGACAAGCTTCGGTCAATTAGACAAGAAGATCAGCGTCGAAGGCTTTTGCCGATTACTTGAGGCACTCGCCGCGCTTACCGGAGACCAGACATTCGGCTTGAAGGCTGGCGCTGCGTTTGAAATGGGCACCACTGGACTTCTCGGCTATGGCATGATGAATGCGCCGACAGTCGGCGATGCTTTGGATTTACTTGTTGAGTATCTCCATAAGGTCGATACAGTTACACATTATACATACACAAAAGACGATACCGAAGTCATCCTGGAGTGGACCTACTCTCCGTTATTGATCAAACGTGATCAGTATGTTGACTTGGCATTTGTTATTGCGATGGCACATTTCAAACCGTTGCTCGGGCCGGATATCAATCGCATACGCTGCGAAATGGAACGCCCAAAACCATCATCCACGAAACTCTTCAAAGAATTGATTTGTAATAATATTTACTTCAAAAGCGCGACAAATGCGCTTCACATTCCGAGTGCAGCACTTTCTCGGGAAAATCCTCGTGCGGACCCACGCTTGTTTTCGGTCCTCCGCATGCAATTTCAGGAAATTCATGACCCTCATCAATTAAACCATAGCCCTGCTGCGGTTGTTAGAGGATATGTTGCGGAGATGCTGGGGAAGAATGTGCCAACACTCCTGGAAGCAGCCGCCCTGGTTGGCATGAGCGAACGAACCCTTCAGCGACGACTGACTGAAGCGGGAACCAGCTTGCAGGAAATACTCGATCAATGCCGTCATGAGCTCGCCGAAAAATTGCTGCTGGAAACAGAATACAGCTTATCCGAAATCAGCGCCAAACTAGGTTTCTCTGCATCCAGCGCGTTCACACGATCTGCAATCCGCTGGTTCGGAGAAACACCGAGCAAGTTTCGCCAGAAAAAGCGCTCAAAGTGACGGATACCTAACTAACGTAAGAAAATTCCGTCATTTAAATCGATCCAAATGGACCGAAGCTAATAATTTTACCATATGATCTATTTTTTGGCGCATCCGGTGAATGCAATTTATGCCGCAATGCAGCATATTGATTTCAACGATCAGGCTGAATTTGCAACTTTGATTCAAACGCCCTGCAAGAATAGCCAATATGTAAAATCACGTTTGCTTTGCCCACCTGGAACACAAATTCCCGGCGGACAACCTTGACTGAATCGGGATGTTGGCACTGGTAAAGGGTCACACATCACCATCCTCTGTCTGGCTGAGGCAAATCAACAGCGCGACCCGTTTGCTGCTGAGGAAAAGTTATGGACTATTCAAATATTGCCCACGTCCACCCGCTGACACGGACAGAACGCAAGTGCCTGGAATTTATAGCCAGTGGCTATGCCGACGCAGAAATCGGCAAAGAACTGATACTTGCACCAAATGAGGTCAAAACCGTCATTTCTGTTGCAATGATCAAACTTGGCACGAAAAACCGCATGTCGGCAGTCGCAAGAGCAACCCGATTGGGAATTCTTGACCTCGAAAATCAGACCCGGGACGCCTGAATACAGGCTTTGGCGTGACCATTCTCGCCATTAATTCCCGCTCACGGAGAAGCGCGCCATTTGGCTGGGGGCTGCCAGATGCTCAGCGCCTTTTCCTTGACACCGGCCAGTTGCCAACCCGTGGCTGGCCGGTGTTTTCGTCTTGCTGACATGACTGCACTCTTGGCCGATCACGGTCGACTTCTCATTGACCATCGTTCCATGGACCATGCATGGATTCCGAACCATCAGTCCTTTTAAAACCATGCGCTCCGAAGAAATCCCGCTGCGCCTGAACAAGATTGGCTGTACCGCGCCTCCGTCGCAATTGATCGAAATAACTGATGGCGCTTGCTAACGCCGGCACGGGAAATCCCTTGGTCACGGCCTCGGAAACCACCAGCCGCAAAGCATGCTCAGATTGCTTCAACATCTCGGAGAACACCGGTGTCAGGACCAGATTTTCGACATCCGGCGCAAGCGTAAACGCCCCGGCAATTTCATCGAGAAAGCGCGAGCGAATGATGCAGCCCGCACGCCAAATTCGTGCGATCTCCGGCATTGGAAGGTTCCATTGGTTTTCCGATGAAGCAGCCGACATCACAGCAAAACCCTGCGCATAGGCGGCAATTTTTCCAGCCAGCAGAGCCTGCTCGAGCATTGCGACGGCTTGATCGCCACACTCGAAATTGCCGAGATCCGGAAGCCCCAGTATCTGTTCAGCCCGCTTCCTGACATCAACCATCGCCGAGAGACTACGCGCGCCGACCGCAGCTTCAATTGCAGGTGCAGGCACGCCAATTTGCTGGCTTTCAATTGCGGACCAGCGACCAGTGCCCTTCTGTCCGGCAGCATCAAGGATCATGTCCACCATTGGATGACCTGTTTCCGGATCATCGGCGGCCAATACTTTCGCTGTAATCTCAATCAGGAAAGAATCCAGTGGTCCCTCATTCCAGCCTGCGAAAATGCCAGCCATTGCCTTGGCATCCATGCCCATTCCATCGCGCATGACCCCATAAATCTCGGCAATCATCTGCATATCGGCATATTCAATGCCATTGTGGATGGTTTTGACAAAGTGGCCGGCGCCGTTCTCACCCAGCCACGCAGCACACGGTGTACCTTCGTGTTTGGCGGAGATCGCCTTTAGAACCTCTTCAACCCGCAGCCAGGATTGATATGCGCCCCCGACCATGATGGATGGCCCAAACCGCGCGCCCTCTTCACCGCCGGAAACCCCCATGCCAATGAACTTGATGCCCCCCGGTGCCAACTCGGTGAAACGGCGCATGGTGTCGCGAAAATTCGCGTTGCCCGCATCAATCAGAATATCATCATCTGCCATCAAAGGTTTCAGATCGGCTATTTGTTGATCCACCGGATCACCTGCCTTGATCATGATGATGATTGGCCGGGGCGGCTCTATCGCAGCAACAAAGGCTTCCAATGTCTCGCAAACCTCGATCCGCCTTGCCAATTCGCCTGCGTTCGCGTGAAAATCACGCGTGGTCTGCGTCGTTCGGTTAAAAACCGCGACCCGATACCCATGATCAGCGATATTGAGCGCGAGGTTGGCTCCCATGACACCAAGCCCGATGACACCGATATCCGCTTTGGTCATGGAAAACTCCCTGTTTCATGCACAGGCTGAGCTAACCACAGCTTTCAGGAAATGTCGCGATGCGTGATCGTAAATATTCGGGCCTCTCGATCAATTCAAGATCGCCTTGAATGGTCAGTCGTCTGCCTCAGCCTCAACTTCACCGTCCAGTGGTTGATCGTCACTGTCCAGTATCCGCCATGCCGCGCCATCAAGATCCTCATATTGACCACTCTTAAGCGACCAGAGGAAAGCTCCCAAACCCAGAAGACCCAAAAACAACGCCACCGGAATCAGGATCAACAGGTTGGTCATGTGGCAACCGGCCCGGATACCGGCCGATCCATGACGGGAATTGCTGCAGGCCGGTTCACACCAATACCCCGGCCTTTGCGCCTGAGACGTAGTGAATTCAACACGACGATAACCGAAGACGATGACATCGCCACGGCAGCGACGAGCGGCGAAGCATAGCCCAACACAGCCAATGGCACGGCAATCACATTATAAGCGATCGCTAAAGCAAAATTCTGCCGGATCAATTTCCCTGCACGCTTTGAGATCGTCAGGGCTACGGGCACCGCCTCAAGGTTTTCGTGAAGAAAAACGAAGTCGGCGGCCTGGCGACCTACATCTGCAGCACTTGCAGGTGCCATCGAGACATGGGCTGCGGCAAGTGCTGGCGCGTCATTCAATCCGTCACCCACCATCAGAACCCGATGCCCCTCTCGCCGTAATTCCTCCAACCGGCCAACCTTGGCTTTCGGTGATACACTGGACGTCCACCGCTCAATACCCAAATTTTTGGCCAGCACTTCAACAGGCCCTTCCCGGTCACCGGAAAGCACTTCCGTGCCAAAACCCATCGTCTGCAAAACTGTTATGGCAGACCCCGCACCTTCCCGGGCTACATCTGCAAACCGGAAATCCGCAATAATTTTGTTGTTGCGGGACAGTACTGCTTGCGAGGACGAATGCCCACTCATTGCGGTTGCCTCATCCCCCAACGCGAAACCGGAGCGGCCAAGCCGATAGATGTCACCGCTCGCGGCTTTCACCGATATTCCTTCTCCCGCATGCTCCTCGATTACCGTATCATCATCACAGGTGCCGCCATCATCAAACATTGCCAACGCCCGCGACAATGGATGGCGCGAATGACGCGCAATGCGACCTGCCAAAGACAGTGCATCCGCGCCGATTTCTTGTTGATTGATCACTGTCGGCTGACCCCGTGTGAGAGTGCCCGTTTTGTCAAAAACACCATAATCCGCTTCAGCCAGACGCTCCATGGCCGAACCGTCTTTGACCATAATGCCGTTCTCAAAGAGGCGGCCGGCGGCAATGACCTGAACCACCGGAACCGCCAACCCAAGCGCGCAGGGGCAGGTGATGATCAGCACGGCTACTGAGGTCAACATAGCCTGCCTCCAATCACCAGTAGCGATCACCCATCCCAAAAAAGTCGCCAGCGCCACGAGATGAACAACTGGCGCATAATAGGACGCTGCCCGGTCGGCGATCCGTCGGTAACCGGCGCGACCACTTTCAGCGGCCTCCATCATCGAGACCATTTCCGCAAGGAAGGAATCCTTGGCTGCACGCGCAACTTCAACAATCACACTTCCAGTCAAATTGAGCGTGCCTGCTGGAACCTGTGATCCTCGCTTTACCCGCACTGGCTCGCTTTCACCATTGACCAACGAGAAATCCATGTCACCAACGCCTTGGGAGATAAGGCCATCCACAGGCACCCGTTCGCCAGCCGCGATCGCGATTTTCATGCCCGGCACAATATCCTCCAGACTGCGATAATCCCGCTGACCATGCTCCCCAAGCACCATCGCACCGCGCGGTGCCAACCCGGCCAGATTGCTAACCGCAGACCGCGCCTTTTCGCGCATCATGTGGTCCAGCGTCCGACCGACAAGCAAAAAAAACAGCAAGGTCAACGACGCGTCGAAATAGGCGTGCTCCCCGTGGGTCAAGGTCTCGAAGAGCGACATCGTATAGGCGAGGATTACACCCAGACTGATAGGCACATCCATGTTGGTTCGACCATGCGACACAGCCTGCCACGCAGAACGGAAAAACACTCGACCCGAATACACCAGCGCCGGAGCTGCAATCAGTGCCGATATCAGATGAAACAAATCGCGGGTGGCAGCCTCGGCCCCCGACCAGACAGAGACTGAAAGCAACATCACATTCATCGATGCAAAACCGGCTACTGCCAATGACCGCAACAGTTCGCCAAATACCGGATCGCTTTTTTCATCATCTGGATCAGGCAAATGTGGCGGATAACCCAACGCCTGCATTCGCTCAGCCACTTTGCTCTGTACACGTCCAGCCTCGGACCCTTCGCTGGAAACAACGACAGCAACGCGCCGGGTCGAAAGGTTAACCCGCACGCGCACCACGGCTTCGAGTTTGGGCAGATCTTTCTCAAGCAGCGCGATGCAGGCTCCGCAATGCACATCCGGCACGATAAGGTCACATTGCGTCAGCCCGTTACCGAGCCTACGGCCCGATAACGCCAATTCCTCCGCCCCGGGCAAGGCAAGGCGCAGAGTCTCAAGCTCACCCGCACTTTCCGCTCCAGAAGCACAGCAACTCATTACCGCAACGTCCCGTCCCTGTTGATATGAATCCGGTGCGCGCGTTTGTAGATCGGTTTGTCTCCAATCATTGCGATCACAAGGCCGATCCACTCGCCTTCCGGCAACGCCTCATCGGCGGCAAAACGCCCCCGCCCGCGCGACGTCAGATTCAAGGTCCGGTCTCCAATCTGGCCGACCGGGTGGTGAAATCTGACTGTCACATCTGTCGATTCCGCAGGAGCGCCAGTCTTGTCGCTCAGGTCGAGAAAAAAAGCAGTTGGAGTTGAACCCAAAACCACCGTGTATCCCAGCGCCGAAATCGCCTTGGCTTCCGCTGCTTTCTCGTTGAACTCCTGGCTGGCCACATAGGTATTTTTCACCACAAGCCCGGTCCAGGTGGTAATCGCATAGCGGGCCATGATCAGATTGACGGTGATAATCGTGCCAAAAAACAGGATCAGCACACCCCACATGTGATAACCGGTGAATTCCTTTGGTCGGAATATTTGCTTGATCGTACCCATGAGAATTACTCCGGTGCGTTGAAGTTGGCGAGATAGGAATCGCGTTCGACTGAAGACTTGTCTTCAGCATTCAGATGGAACTTGCTAACTTGCCCGCTAATATACTGTTTTGGCTGGACAATATGAACCTTGATCTCGCGCAACTTGTCAGGGGCGACCTCAACCGCCATCGATGTTGATGGTGGTTGATCGATACCGACCGCCGACATGGTGGCGCCCGGTAAACCTTCCAGCGAAAGAAAAATCACGCGTGGTTCCGGAATCATGTTGAGCAGTTTGACTGTGTACCCATTCTGGATATCGCCATTCGAAAGAAGCACGAATTGCGGATTGCGATCGTGCAGGACGTTGATTTCCAGACGGTCACGCGACAACAGCGCAATAATCAATCCCAGACCGACAAGACACCACACGCCGGAGTAAAACAGCGTGCGAGCGCGAAAGATGATCCGCCAGTCGAAATGCTTGACCTTGTCATGAAAATGCCCGTCAGAATCCCGCACCAGATCGGGATTTATTTCATGCGTACCATTGCCTGTGGCCATCCCCATGTTTTGGTCGTAGTCGGCCAGCGTTGCGTAGGAAATCAGCCCCCTGTCCCGACCCAAACGATCCATGATGTCATCGCAGGCATCGATGCAAAGAGCACAGGTAATACACTCGAGTTGCTGGCCTTCGCGAATATCAATGCCCATCGGACATACTGCCACACAGGCATTGCAATCGACGCAGTCACCGGTCACCTGTCCGGCAGCCGCAGCTTTTTTTGCGCCATGCGTGCGTGGTTCGCCGCGCCAATCATTATAGGTCACGACCAGCGAGTTTTCATCAAGCATTGCAGCCTGGATGCGTGGCCACGGACACATGTAAGTGCAGACCTGCTCGCGCATCAGCCCGCCAAACACATAAGTTGTCGTCGCCAGAATACCCACCGTTATATAAGCCACGGCCGCGGCATTTCCGGTGACAAAATCGACCAACAGTGTCGGCGCATCGGCGAAATAGAAAATCCATGCACCACCAGTGGCCACAGCAATTGCCAGCCAAATCGTGTGCTTGGTCACGAATTTCCTGATCTTGTCGAAATTCCACGGTGCCTTGTCGAGCCGCATCCGTGCGTTGCGATCACCCTCGACCCAGCGCTCGACCACCAAAAACAGATCGACCCATACCGTCTGCGGGCAAGCATAACCGCACCAAGCGCGTCCAACGGCAGAAGTCAGCAGAAAAAGACCAAATCCAGCCATGACCAACAGTCCGGCAACAAAGAAAAATTCCTGCGGCCATATCTCGATGAAGAAGAAATAAAACCGCCGATGAGCCAGATCAATGAGCACTGCTTGATCAGGCGCATAGACACCCCGATCCCAGCGCAACCAAGGTGTGATGTAATAAATTCCCAGCGTTAAAAACAACACCAGCCATTTAAAACTGCGAAACTGACCCTTGGCCCGCTTCGGAAATATCTTCTTTCGGGCCTCATACAGCGGCTTGCGCTTCCAAGCAGCGTTGACGGCTTCGGCATCCAGTCGTTCAATGCCGGGGTTTTCCGCATTGGATATGCGGTGCGTATCGGTAATCATGGCGGTACCTTCGGATGTGAGCCGCACAATGCCTCGCCATGGCAGCAATTGCCTTGATCAGGATCAAATTTTCATAGCCATGATTTTTCGCCAACCAACACACTCCGCGGTCCAGACGGTGTTTCAACGGTCAACCGCGTGCCATTGTCCCACACCTCACGGTCAATCATCGCCAGCGCCACATTGGTGGAAAAATCCGGCGACCAGGCAGCCGAAGTCACCTGACCTGCCGAACCATGCTTCGACACGACTTCCCACGGCTCATTGCAAGGAGGCACCGGATCGCCATCAATCTCAAGATATCTGATTTGCCGTTGCGGCCCTTCATCAGCCACCCGCAACAACGCGTCGCGGCCGATACAGCCGATGGCTGACTTGGTATCGCAGAAACGACCCAGACCGCATTCATGCGGGGTGTTTGATTGCGTCATATCGTTACCATAGGACAGCAGTCCCGCCTCGATACGCTCAATCAGGTTCGGGCACCCTGCGCGCACATCAAGATCGCGGCCGACTGAAAACAGTGCATCCCATAACGGCTCACCATGTTTGGTGTCGTGAACATAGACCTCGAAACCACCCTGCTTGGAATAGCCCGAGCGCGCCACCACAAACCGTGTGCCATTGAACTCAAGCATCTTGTAGCGAAAGAAGCGGATCGACCGTGCCTCTTCGCCAAAAACCCGGGCAACCAGTTCGTCAGCCTGCGGGCCTTGAATGGCCAGCGGTGAAACATCTGGTTCAAACACCGCCACAGTCATCCGGTAACCGATTGCCAGCGCTTTGATCCAGAACAGGAGATCGCTGTCGGCGATCGAGATCCAGTAGCGATCTTCGTCCAGCTTCACCGTAACCGGATCGTTGAGCATTCCGCCGGTTTCATCAACCATCGGTGTGTAGAGACATTGCCCGATCTGCATCGCAGAGAGATCACGAGGCGTTAGCATTTGCAACAGTTCTGTAGCTTGCGGACCACAGACTTCGACTTGCCGCTCACAGGCCACATCCCACACCTGAACAGAAGTTTTGAGATGCCGGTAATCTTCGACAACCGAGCGGAACATTGTTGGCAGCAGCATGTGATTATAGACGGTATATCCTGCCACACCGGCAGCACTTACCCGATCGGTAAACGGTGTCCGGCGGGTACGGTGTGAAATCGAGAGCACTGCTGGCACAGATGTCATGGCATCTCCTCCCATCACGTGAAAACTGCGAGCTTTCATCGCCATATTGAGATCGAAACCGTTCTAAAACCAGTTTGTTTGCGCCATCCAGCCACGCTGCAAGCGCCATAGTGACCACCAAGCCTCCACACCAAAGAAAACCCCCGCCGAAATGTCCGGCGGAGCTTGCAAGAGAAATGTAGTTCCACTCACAGCTGGATTGCTTACTCACCACCACCAAGGGAATGAACATAGACCGCCAGCTGCTTGACCGTCACATCGCCCAGCCGCTCACCCCAGGCTGGCATGACACCATGCTTGGGGGTTTTGATCTGGGCTGCAATGGCGTCTTCGGTGCTGCCATAAAACCAGATTGCATCAGCCAAGTTCGGCGCACCGAAATCCTGACCGCCTTCGGCGGCATCACCATGGCAAGCCGCACAGTTTTCCACATAAAGCTCCCTGCCCGGCTCAACCAAAGCAGTATCTGTTACAGACCCTGTAAGACTGACAACATAGGCCGCTACTTGTTTGATCTGATCAGGTTCGAGGACATCTGCAAATGCCGGCATCTCGGACACGCGCGTATCGTCATCCTGATCGAAACGAATACCGTGAAGCAATGTCTCATAGATCGCTTCTGTGGATCCACCCCACAACCAATCGTCGTCATTGAGGTTGGGATAACCAGCACTCCCCTGCGCGCCTGAGCCATGGCATTGCACACAATTGACCTTGAACGCAGCCGATCCGCCAGCAAGGGCGAACTGCAACAGCTCTTGGTTGGCTGCGATGTCGCCAATCGGAAGATCAGCGATTTGCTGCAGATATTCGCTTTGCGCCCCTTTCGCCACAGACATTTCCTGGGCGACTTCAGCGCGGCTGGAATATCCAAGCAGTCCCTTGGTGTTTCCGGAAATCAAAGGGATGGAAGGGTAAAGGATGGCGTAGATAACCGCCCATATAATGGTGAGGTAAAACGTCCACAACCACCAGCGTGGCAAGGGGTTGTTGAGTTCGCGAATACCGTCCCAGACGTGACCGGTGGTTTCCACACCAGAGATTTCATCCACGTGTTTGCCAGAATGTTTGTCCTGCATTCTCAATCCTCCTCTTTGAAGGGAATTTGTTTTGCCTCTTCGGAGGATGCTTTGCCGGACGGCCGAAAAACAAAGAGCACAACACCTGCAAAGAAGAGAGCCATCGCAAGCAGGCCCCAGCTGTCAGCGAAACTTCGCATCGCTTGATAGGTTTCCATTGTCTCTCCTCTCACCGATAACCGGATGCTTCGTCATAAGTCGAGAAATCGACCAGTGTGCCGAGCATCTGCAAATAGGCGACCAAGGCATCCATCTCGGTTACCGCACCGGGATTTCCGTCAAAATCTGCCACCTGGACTTTCGGATATCGCTCTTCAAGTCCGGATGTATCAGCATCCGGATCGGCCTGTGCCGCCAAGTCAGCAGCGGCACTTGAAATCATGTCTTCATTATAAGGCACACCGACTGCGGCATTGGCTTTAAGATGAGCCGCCATATCCATGCTCAAACGGACTTCTTTCAAAAAGGCGTAGCTCGGCATCACCGATTCCGGCACCACCGAACGCGGTTCGACCAGATGATCGACATGCCATTCATTGGAATAGCGTGCGCCGACGCGTGCGAGATCCGGCCCGGTTCGCTTGGAACCCCATTGAAACGGATGATCATACATCGATTCCGCGGCAAGACTGTAATGTCCGTAGCGCTCCACTTCATCACGAAACGGACGGATCATCTGGCTATGGCAGACATAACAACCTTCGCGCACATAGATGTCGCGACCAGCCAATTCCAGTGGTGTGTAAGGCCGCATTCCATCAACTTTTTCGATGGTATTCTCAAGATAGAACAGTGGCGCGATTTCGACGATCCCACCGATGGTGACCACCACAAGAGAGGCCACCATGAGCAACGTGGCATTGCGTTCGATTACACCGTGTTTGTCAAGAATGGACATTGTTCGGCACTCCTATTCGGCAGGCACGAGAGCGGCTTCAGAACCCGGAATCTGGGATTCTTCACGCTCGTGACCAAGGATTGTCATGACGACATTGAAAGCCATGATGATGGCGCCTGCCAGATACATCAGGCCACCGATGGTACGCAGGATGAAGTAAGGCTTCATCGCAGCCACTGATTCAGCGAATGAATAGACCAGGAAGCCCTGCTCATTGTATTCGCGCCACATCAGACCCTGCTGGATACCGGCCACCCACATGACGGCTGCGTAGACAACGATGCCGAGGGTTGCGAGCCAGAAGTGCCAATTGACCATTCGCAAGGAGTAGAGCCGATCCCGGTTCCACAGCTTCGGCACAAGAAAATAAATCGCACCAAACGAGATCATGCCGACCCATCCAAGCGCACCGGAATGCACATGGCCGATGGTCCAGTCCGTGTAATGGCTAAGTGAGTTGACCGCCTTGATGGACATCATCGGACCTTCGAAAGTTGACATGCCGTAGAAGGCAACCGCGATCACCATCATGCGGATGATCGGATCGGTGCGGATCTTGTCCCATGCGCCCGACAGCGTCATGAGGCCGTTGATCATGCCACCCCAGGAAGGCATCCACAGCACGATGGAAAACACCATGCCCAGTGTCTGCGCCCAGTCTGGCAGCGCGGTATAATGCAGATGGTGCGGTCCGGCCCAGATATAGAGAAAGATCAATGCCCAGAAGTGGATGATCGACAACCGGTAGGAATAAACCGGGCGCCCGGCCTGTTTGGGGATAAAGTAATACATCATCCCCAGGAACCCTGCCGTCAGGAAAAAACCAACAGCGTTATGGCCGTACCACCACTGGGTCAGCGCATCCTGCACACCAGCAAAGGCAGAGTAACTCTTTACCCCGAGAAACGAGACTGGAACGGCCAAGTTGTTGACCAGGTGCAACATCGCAATCGTCAGGATGAACGAGAGATAGAACCAGTTGGCTACATAAATATGGCTCTCCTTACGGTTCAATAGCGTGCCCATATAGACAAAGAGATAGGCTACCCAGACCACAGTCAGCCAGAGATCTACATACCATTCAGGTTCGGCATATTCGCGACCTTGGGTAATGCCGAGCAGGTAACCGGTGGCTGCCATGACGATAAAAAGCTGGTAGCCCCAGAAGACAAACCACGCCAGATTACCACCCCAAAGCCGCGCCCGGGTTGTTCGTTGCACCACATAAAGCGAGGTAGCAATCAACGCGTTGCCGCCGAAGGCAAAAACCACGGCGGAAGTATGCAACGGTCGCATACGACCAAAGTTAAACCATGGTTCGATGTTGAGATCGGGAAAAGCCAGTTGGGCGGCAACCACCACACCGATCAAAAATCCGATTACACCCCAAAAAACGGTTGCAACGGTTCCGTATCGGACAACTTCATCGAAGTATTGCGACCTATCCTCCAGGACAAAGGAAAACTGGATCCGTCGCAGCAAGAGAACGGTGGAACTGAATAGAACCGCAAAAATGATCCACATGTGGGATGCAAAAAGCGGGTCGTTCGAAAATGCCGCGCCGAGCAGCACCAAGAAGGCAGTCACACCGACAAGGACGGTCTCAAAAACGTATTTCATGGTTTGAAATCCCCGAGGGCTTCTGTTTCTCCCGGTATCGAGCGCCATTTCCTACCCCCGCAAAAAATGCACGCCCAGCCGAGCCAACTTCCTGATCGCAAAACCGAAGCCGAACCGCCTTGATTCAGGTCAAGGCCACATTCCTAATTCCAAAATAGCTTTCAAATATCGGGAAAAACAGATGTGACTTGATGGGAAAAGCAGTGCCCAAGGACATCAAATCAGTTGATGGAACAATGAATTCTCGGCAGGATGCCGATCCGGTCTCTGCGTTCAAAAAGGGTCATCAAGACCTGTTGGCGCTTTGCGATCAGCTTGAAGAAATTGCCGATTCGCTGCCAGATCAGATAAATCGCCAAAAATGTCTCTATGCCGCACGTGCGCTTTGTCCGTTGATTCGCACCATCGACAAATTCGAGGAAGAGGTGCTGTTCCCGCAAATCAAATCCAGAATGCCGGATAATACAGTAACCCCGAAAACACTGACCCGATTGCGGTTTGATCACTGTGAGGACGAATGTTTCGCCGAAGAACTGAGCGAAGCCTTGCACAAACTTGGCAAAAGCAGTGCCAACATCAATATGGAAACAACTGGATACATGCTGCGCGGCTTTTTCGAAGCTCTTCGTCGCCATATCGCTTTTGAAAATGAGGTCGTGCTTCGGTGGAAACCATAGTCAGGCCGGGAAACCGGTGAGATGTCAAACCTTTGCCTGAAATCCGAAAAAATCCCAATCCCGGCGACGAATCGGCTAATATCCGAGCCATTGTGCCAATCACTATTGGTCAAGGTCAGCTTGGCATTTTTGCGCTGTTTTTAGGCTTTATCTCAATTTTTTTTGCCAGCTACCATTTCGTCCTGTGGACACTGTGTTTATCGGGGGCAATGAAATTCGAAAGCAGACCGAACCATTCTGAAGGTCTATTGATTTCGCATATTGCACAAAACGCATAATCTGACCGGTCCGCCGGAAAATTGATTCAAGGGAACATCATGTCCGACGCTGCCCACAAGTTAGAACTCCCAGCTTCTGGTAAAGACAAAACCCCGCATTTCCGTGAAGCGCCGTCAAACCTTGAAGCTGAACAGGCTTTGCTTGGGGCAATTCTAGTCAACAATGATGCATTTTACCGGGTCTCTGACTTTCTCAAGCCGGTTCATTTGCAGGAACCTGTTCATCGCAAGATTTACGAGGTTGCTGGCGACATTATCCGTATGGGTAAAACCGCCAACCCGGTGACCATCAAAACCTTCCTGCCCGCTGATGGCAGGATCGGCGACCTTACGATTCCGCAGTATCTCGCCCGGCTCGCCGCAGAAGCGGTCACGATCATCAATGCCGAAGACTACGGTCGCGCGATCTATGACCTTGCGCTGCGCCGTTCACTCATCGGCATTGGCGAAGACATGGTCAACATCGCCTATGACGCGCCGTTGGACATGCCACCGCAAACCCAAATCGAAGACGCCGAGCGCCGCCTTTTCGAATTGGCGGAAACCGGGCGTTATGACGGTGGTTTTCAAGCGTTCAACGACGCAGTATCGCTGGCCATCGACATGGCAGGCGCAGCGTTCCAGCGCGATGGTGGCCTGTCGGGGATTTCCACCGGCATTCAATCGCTCGACGCCCGGATGGGCGGCCTGCAGCATTCAGACTTGATCATCCTTGCCGGACGTCCGGGAATGGGCAAGACCTCGCTGGCCACCAACATCGCCTTCAACGTGGCCGCCGCCTATGAACCCGAAGTACAGGCAGACGGTTCGATGAAGGCAAAGAATGGCGGGGTGGTAGGCTTCTACTCACTCGAAATGTCGTCCGAACAGCTCGCGACCCGTATTATCTCCGAGCAGACGGAAATCTCGTCCTCGAAAATACGCCGCGGCGATATATCCGAGACCGATTTCGAGAAGCTGGTCGGCTGCTCACAGATGATGCAGAAAATCCCGCTCTATATTGACCAGACCGGTGGTATTTCGATCGCGCAATTGTCAGCCCGCGCCCGCCGTCTGAAGCGTCAACGCGGACTTGATCTATTGGTCGTTGACTATGTCCAGCTGATGACCGGCTCCGGCAAATCAAGCGATAACCGAGTGCAGGAAATCACCCAGATCACGACCGGTCTCAAGGCGCTGGGCAAGGAACTCAATGTTCCGATTATCGCGCTCTCCCAGCTTTCGCGTCAGGTTGAAAGCCGGGACGACAAACGCCCGCAACTCTCCGATTTGCGTGAATCAGGTTCCATTGAGCAGGACGCTGACGTGGTGCTCTTTGTGTTCCGTGAGGAATATTACGTTAAGAATGCCGAACCACGTCGATCCACTGACGAAATCGCGGCCGACATCAAGACACCCGAATACCTCGCCTGGGAAGAGAAGATGAGCAAAGTCATCGGTACTGCTGATGTCATCATTGCCAAGCAGCGTCACGGCCCGACCGGAACTGTGCAATTGGCGTTTAAGGCCGAGTTTACGCGCTTCTCCGATCTCGCCGACTCCTCCTACGATCAATATATGCACGAATAGCGCCGGATGCCTGAATTTACCGACCAGTTTGCCTCGGATGCCGCAACTGTCCGCTTGAATGTGAACCTGCAGGCATTGGCAACCAACTGGCGGACCATGCGTGAGCTTTCAGGCAATGCAGAATGTGGCGCTGCTGTTAAAGCCGATGCCTATGGCATCGGAGTAGACCACGCAGGCCCCGCACTGTTCGCAGCAGGCTGCCGCAGTTTCTTTGTTGCTGATGCCAACGAAGGCGCGGAACTTCGGCATTTGCTTGCCGATGCGCGGATCTATGTTCTCAGCGGTGCTTTTCCCGGTGCCATGGCTCAATTGACAACCAACAACCTTATTCCGGTTTTGTGTTCGCAAGAGCAAATCCGCTTATGGCGCGATCAGGCAGGCGAGACTGCGGCCGCTCTGCAAATTGACACCGGCATGAATCGAATGGGTATTTCTCCAAAGGAAGCCCACGACATGGCAGCGGGCAGTTCATGGACACCGGTACTTGTCATGAGTCATTTCGCCTGCGCAGATGCGCCCGATCATCCTTTGAACAGCCAACAGATTGAACTGTTCACCCGACTAAGAAGCCTGTTTCCGGATTCACACGCCTCATTGGCGAATTCCGCAGGCATTCATTTTGGACAACCGGCACAGTTCGATTTAACCAGACCCGGCATCGCACTCTATGGCGGCGAAGCCGTCAACGACATTCCAAACCCGATGCAGCCGGTGGTGAGCGCACAAGCACGCATTCTGATGAACCGCACTTGTGAAGCCGGGCAAACCATTAGCTATGGTGCCACTCACACATTTACCCGCACGACACGTCTGGCTGTTTGCGGCGTAGGTTATGCCGACGGATACTTGCGCTCAGGCTCGGGATCGGGCGTGCCATTGCGCGACAACATACCCAAAGGTGTCTTTGGCGCGATCGCAGGACATAAAGTTCCGCTTCTTGGTCGCGTGACGATGGATCTCGTGATGTTTGATGTCACCGATCTTCCCGATGAAATGGCTGTTGCCGACGATTGGATCGAACTGTTTGGCACCGAGATAGCACTCGACGATGCAGCGCGGGCGGCGGGGACCATCGGCTATGAGTTGTTGACAAGTCTCGGACGGCGTTACGCGCGCACCTATTCAGTGTAAGACGCGAACATGGCCAAGAATCGCACCACATTCATTTGCCAGAACTGCGGCACCGTCCACCCACGATGGGCCGGGCGCTGCGACAGTTGCGGCGCTTGGAACACCATTGTCGAGGAAGACAACACCGGCGGCATCGGCGGTCAGCCGGGTGCAGCTTCATCCCGCAAAGGCCGCACGGTGGCTCTTGCCAGCCTGTCGGGCGAGGCCGAAGAAGCGCCGCGTGTATCCACTGGAATTGCCGAACTTGACCGCGTGACCGGAGGCGGGTTTGTGCGTGGCTCCGCAGTTCTGGTCGGAGGCGATCCGGGTATCGGCAAATCGACACTCCTGATGCAGGCCGCTGCAGCCCTTTCACGCAAGGGAAATCGGGTCATATATGTGTCGGGTGAAGAAGCCACCGCACAGGTTCGGCTGCGAGCACAGCGATTGGGCGCTGCCGATTCCGAAGTCCTGGTTGCCGCCGAAACCAACGTCGAGGATATTCTCGCCACCCTGACCGATGGCAAACGGCCCGATTTCGTTATTGTCGATTCAATCCAGACCCTTTGGAGCGACGCTGCAGGCTCAGCACCCGGTACCGTCACCCAAGTGCGGACCGGTGTTCACGCGATGATCCGTTTTGCCAAACAGACCGGAGCGGCAATGGTGCTGGTTGGCCATGTGACCAAAGATGGCCAGATCGCTGGCCCGCGGGTGGTCGAACACATGGTTGATGCTGTTCTCTATTTTGAAGGTGATCGTGGCCACCATTACCGAATTCTCAGAACTGTCAAAAACCGCTTTGGCCCGACCGATGAGATCGGTGTGTTCGAAATGTCTGATATCGGGCTGCGCGAAGTCGCCAATCCCTCGGAACTGTTTTTGGGCGAGCGCAACGAGAAATCACCCGGCGCTGCAGTTTTTGCAGGTATAGAAGGTACGCGGCCAATTCTGGTGGAAGTTCAGGCATTGGTTGCAGCATCGAGCCTTGGCACTCCGCGCCGAGCGGTTGTTGGCTGGGATTCAGCGCGGCTTTCAATGATATTGGCCGTACTTGAAGCCCATTGCGGGGTCCGCCTTGGCCAGCACGATGTCTATCTCAATATTGCCGGCGGATACCGTGTTGCAGAACCTGCAGCCGACTTGGCTGTTGCTGCTGCACTGGTTTCCTCGCTTGCCGGGCTTGCCCTTCCCGCCGATTGCGTCTATTTCGGCGAAGTCAGCCTGTCGGGTTCCATCCGGCCGGTTGCGCAGACGGCATTGCGTCTGAAGGAAGCCGAGAAACTTGGTTTCCACCGGGCTGTGTTGCCAGCTGGTTCTGCGGAACTTCCCGCCAGAGCTGCAGGAACATGGTCAGACGTGGAATCCTTGCCGGATCTTGTGGCCAAAATAGCGGGCGCAAAAGCCGGTCAGCTTACGACGGACGATGCAGACGAATAGATTTTTCGGCAAAATCCGGTGCAAGGTGCACTGGTTTAGCCAGTTGGGACCGGGAAAGCAGATCCATGCCCATTACATTACTTGATGGCATCGTACTTGCGGTGACACTTTTTTCAGCAGTACTCGCGATGGTTCGCGGGTTCTCGCGAGAGGTTCTCGCAGTCGCCTCCTGGGTGGCCGCCGCAGCCGCAGCATATTTTCTTTATCCGCTACTGGTGCCTTTCGCCGCGAAATATACTGGTTCCGAGAAGATCGCCATGATCGGCTCGGCTGCAGTGATCTTTCTGGTCGCGCTGATCGTGATTTCCTACATCACGATGCGAATTGCCGATTTCATTATCGACAGCCGCATCGGCGCTCTGGATCGCACACTGGGCTTTTTGTTTGGGGCAGGACGCGGTATTCTGCTGGTTGTTGTGGCCATGCTGTTTTTCAATTGGCTGGTCGCCGCACCAAAGCAGCCTGATTGGGTGACCGAAGCCAAATCAAAACCGATGCTGGATGCTTTGGGAACCAAGCTGGTCAACATATTACCAGAAGATGCTGATGCTGCTATCCTTGATCGGCTTAAAGGTTTAGGCGGCGAAGAGGGTGAGACGCCACAACCCGCAGATGACGCTGCCAATACCAACGGCTGAACCGGATATTCGGCGCAAATAGCGCCGACGCGTGCATAGCGGAAAGACGAACACAAAATCGTTTCTCCGACTACCGAACCTATTGAAAGGTCCGATCCATGGAAGATGTAATTTCCGCCGACGATAACGAAGCCGATGTATTTCGCGATGAATGCGGTGTATTCGGCATACTTGGCCGCGTCGATGCGGCTGCCGTTGTTACGCTTGGCTTGCATGCGCTCCAACACCGCGGTCAGGAAGCGGCCGGTATAGTTTCTTATGACGGAACCCAGTTTTCCATCGAACGCCATATTGGCCTGATTGGTGACACCTTCACAAAGCGTTCGGTTCTTGACCGAATGCAGGGCGACCGCGCCATTGGTCATACCCGATATTCGACCACAGGTGGCGAAGGCCTTCGCAATGTGCAGCCACTTTTCGCTGAATTCGCCGGTGGCGGTTTTGCCATCGCTCACAACGGCAACATCACAAATGCCTTGACCATGCAACGCCGGCTGCAAAAGCGTGGCGCAATCTTCTCGTCGACATCCGACACAGAAACCATCCTTCATCTGATCGCCTTCAGCGAAAAGACCCGTATTGTCGAGCGTTTCATTGATGCCATTACACAGCTGGAGGGTGCTTACTCGCTGGTTGGTCTTTCTGAAAAGAAGATGATTGGCGCTCGCGATCCGTTGGGTGTCCGTCCGTTGTGTCTGGGCGATCTCGATGGCGCTTATATTCTGGCCTCTGAGACCTGCGCACTTGATATCATCGGGGCCCGTTTTGTCCGCGACATCAAGCCCGGCGAAGTGGTGGTTATTACATCCACCGGTATCGAGAGCTATTTTCCATTCGAAAACCCATCGCCTCGCTTCTGCATATTTGAGTATGTCTATTTTGCCCGACCTGATTCCACCATCGAAGGCCGGAACGTCTACGAAGTGCGCAAGCGCATTGGTGAAGAACTGGCGCGCGAAATGCCGGTTGAGGCTGATATAGTTATTCCGGTGCCAGACTCCGGAACGCCTGCAGCCATCGGGTTTGCGCAGGGAGCCAATATTCCATTTGAGCTCGGGATCATCCGAAACCACTATGTCGGACGTACCTTCATCCAGCCGACAGCATCGATCCGCCATATGGGTGTCAAGCTCAAGCACAATGCCAATCGGCAGATGATCGAAGGCAAGCGGGTTGTGCTCGTCGATGATTCCATCGTTCGCGGTACAACTTCGCAAAAAATCGTGCAGATGGTTCGTGAGGCCGGTGCCCGTGAAGTGCATATGCGCATTGCCTCCCCTCCAACCATGTCTTCGTGTTACTATGGCGTCGATACCCCCGAGAAATCCAAACTCCTCGCCTCGCGCATGAGTGTCGCTGAGATGGCTGATTTCATTCGTGTCGACAGTCTCGGGTTCCTCACGATTGACGGGCTATATCGCGCTGTCAAAGAACCTTCACGCAACAACGAGTGCCCGCAGTTCTGCGACGCCTGTTTCACCGGTGAATACCCCACCGAGCTGACCGATCTCGGCGATATGGACAATGTCCGGTCGCTCTCGCTGCTGGCCAACAACGGATAGACCATGTCAAAGCTGGACGGACGTATTGCGCTGGTAACCGGCGCCTCGCGCGGCATAGGCTATGCCACCGCATTGGAGCTTGCCCGCCAGGGTGCGCATGTGGTTGCTGTAGCCCGCACAGTGGGCGGGCTTGAGGAACTTGATGACACGATCAACCGCGACACCGGCGAGCACGCGACACTGGTTCCGCTTGACCTGACAGACATGCCAGCAATCGACCGGCTCGGCGGCGCCATCAACGAACGCTGGGGCAAGCTTGATATCCTGATTGCCAATGCCGGAGTATTGGGAACCATCTCACCGGTCGCCCATATTGAAGCCAAGGTTTTTGATTCAGTGGTGACCACCAACCTCACCTCCACCTGGCGGTTGATCCGCTCGGTTGAGCCGCTGTTGATCAAGTCCGATGCCGGTCGCGCACTGATCCTGTCTTCAAGCGTTGCCCATTCAGCACGCGCATTCTGGGGCCCTTATGCAGCAACCAAAGCAGCGCTTGAAACGCTCGCCCGGGTTTGGGCGGAAGAAATGGAACAGACAAACCTTTGTGTGAATGTCGTTGATCCTGGCGGCACACGCACGGCAATGCGCGCACGCGCATTTCCCGGAGAAGACCCGGCAACATTGCCCAAACCCGCCGAAGTGGCGGAAAGGATTGCAGCACTTTGCGTGCCGGAAGTCACCGAGAGCGGGAAGCTTTTCAAGGTCCGCGAGAACAGCTTCGTTAGCTATCAAAATCCAGTTTGATCAGGCGCACCATAGCAAAATGACGGCTTGACACACTGATTTAACTATCTGAATCAGCCTCGTAACCTGCCCTGCCAAAGCCCTGAACAGACTCAACTATTTGCGGACGGACCTTTACTCATCGTCTGGTGTATTTGGCTCATCAGTTGACTTCTGGCCGGTTTTCCACCGACCGGATTTCGGTCCGTAATTTTTGGACCAGTGGCGTGCACCAAAAGGCAGACTGGCCAGATAGGCCAATGCCGTAATCGAGAGGGTATGCCAAGTAAAACTCATCAACAGTGCCACGTAAACTACAGCCACCAGAATGAAAGGTATGACCAGATCACGCCGCACACGGCCACCAAACTCCTTGCCGGAGTACACCGGCAAACGACTTACCATCAGAAACCCTATGAACATGGTGAAAATGGACCAGCCCAAAGCCAACGACGCTGTGGCCGGCATGCCCAGAAAACCTAAATAGACCGGCAGCAACACCAACAACGCACCCAGTGGCGCTGGAACACCGACGAAGAACAAAGCGTGCCAACGCGCTTTTGGCGGGCTATCGGCGATAACGTTAAATCGGGCCAACCGCAGGGCAGCAGCAATCGCGTAAACAATCGCAGCAATCCACCCGAAAGAGCCGCCCTCTTTGAGCAGATGGGCGTAGAGGACCAACGGTGGCGCAACACCGAAATTGATAATGTCCGCCAGCGAATCCATCTGTACGCCGAACTTGGATTGCGCTTTGAGAAGACGCGCTACCCGTCCGTCGATGCCATCAAGAAATGCAGCTATCAACACCATCATAACTGCAAGTTCAAAACGGCCTTCGAACGCCAGCCTGATTCCGGTCATGCCAGCACAGATTGCCAGGACGGTGATCAGGTTGGGCACCAGAAGCCGAACAGGAATTTGGCGCAAGCGTGGTCCCCTGCCTTCGTTCTCCGGACCGTTGGGATCAAATGGCGGAAAAACCATGGGAGGGCTCAATCAAGCCGGCTGATCGCCGGTCCTTTGGAAGAGCCAAATTCAGCAATAGGGGTTTCGCCGGCAATCGCTGTTTGGCCCAGCGAAACCAGAGGCCGCGCATCAAGTGGCAAAAAAACATCCAGCCGCGAACCAAAGCGGATCAAGCCGAACCGCTCGCCTGCCTGAATGTTATCAAGCGGTTTAGCCCAGCAAAGAATACGACGCGCTACCAGACCAGCGACCTGAACCACCCCGATCTCGCCATGGGTGGTTTCGATCACCAGACCGTTGCGTTCATTCTTTTCGCTGGCTTTATCCATATCGGCATTGAGGAACAAACCCTCACGATATGCAATCTTGGAAATCTTTCCCGTAATCGGTGCCCGGTTCACGTGGCAATTGAAGACATTCATGAAGATGGAGATCCGTACCATCTCGTCTGCGCCAAGTCCGAGTTCAGCAGGAGGCACCAGACGCGTGACGGCAGAGACTCGACCATCTGCTGGTGAGATCACCAGATCTTCGTCCATGATGGTGACACGCTCGGGGTCGCGGAAGAAATAGGCGCACCAGGCGGTCAGAATCAAACCGATCCAGAACAGTGGGCTCCAGATGAATCCGAGTATGATGGAAACCACCCCGAAGGCAGCGACAAACTTGTAGCCTTCCTTGTGAATGGGAACGAGAGTTTTCTGGATTGTGTCGATCAGGCTCATGCAAATGCTCCGGTTCAGTTCCAGATAGGCCAGCTTGCTCTACCATGCAATCGTCAGAACGACACAAATTGCCAACGCCCTTGTGTCAATGACAGCTTTTGGCCCACATCACCAATTGAAATCGCACAGGTCGGACAACGGAGGATTACTCGCCAGAAACCTCTTCTCCGGCCTTGCGCCGTTGAAAAATGCCGAACTCATCATTCTCTCGCATCCGTTTGAGCTTGGCTTCAGCTTCGCTGGCCTCACGTTGACGGTCCCACATGGATGCATAAAGACCACCGGCCTTCAACAGCTCAAGATGGGTGCCGCGCTCCTTGATCGTCCCTTCGCGCAGCACGATGATTTCATCGGCATTAATGACGGTGGAAAGCCTGTGGGCGATCACCAGTGTTGTGCGACCTTCCGACACAAAGTCGAGGGAATCCTGAATGCCTTGTTCGGTCTCAGTATCAAGCGCCGAAGTCGCTTCATCAAGGATCAAAATTGGCGGTGCCTTGAGAATTGTTCTGGCAATGGCCACACGCTGTTTTTCACCACCCGACAGTTTCAGCCCGCGCTCACCGACCATCGTATCAAATCCATCGGGCAGGCTCCGTATGAAGTCGCCAATTTGTGCCATTTCGGCGGCCCGTTCAACTTCGGCGTCGGTGGCACCTATACGCCCATACCGGATATTGTAGGCAATCGTGTCGTTAAACAGGACCGTGTCCTGCGGTACCATGCCAATGGCCGCTCGCAGGCTCTTCTGTGTCAGTTTGCGTATGTCCTGCCCATCAATGGTGATTTCGCCGCTCTGGATATCATAGAAGCGGAACAACAGACGCGACATTGTGGATTTTCCAGCACCTGACGGGCCAACAATGGCTATTGTCTTATTGGCCGGCACTTCGAAGGACACCCCCTTCAGGATTGGCCGTTCCGGATCATAGGAAAATTGCACATCCTTGAACCTGACGACACCCTCTTCAACCTTGAGCGGCCTGGCGTCAGGATCATCCGTCACCTCTGCATCGACATCCAACAGGTCAAACATCTGCTCAATATCAGTCAGGCTTTGGCGGATTTCGCGATAGACCGATCCAATGAAGTTGAGCGGCATGGCCAACTGCATCAACATCGCATTGATGAAAACAAAATCTCCGATCGTCTGTTCGCCGTTTTGAACTGCCACTGCCGACATCACCATCATGACCGCCATGCCAACGCCGAAAATCAATCCTTGGCCAAAATTCAACCAACCAAGCGATGTCCAAACTTGCGTGGCCGCACGCTCGTAACTGGTCATGGAAGCATCGAAACGCCGCGCTTCCATCTCCTCATTGCCGAAATATTTCACTGTCTCGAAATTGAGCAGTGAATCGATTGCCTTGGTGTTGGCATCAGTGTCGGAATTGTTCATTTCACGGCGAATGGCTATGCGCCAGTTGCTCGCCTTGACTGTGAACCAGGCATAGAGAACAACGGTAACTCCTGTCACCGCGCAATAGACCCAGCCATAGGCTACCGCAAATATTATCGCCACCAGTACAAATTCCACGAGAGTTGGAAATGTATTGAGGATGGTGAAACGCACAATGGTCTCAATCCCTTTGGTGCCACGCTCGATAATGCGCGACAGGCCGCCGGTCCGTCGCTCCAGATGAAACCGCAGAGACAGTTTATGCATATGGACGAAAGTCTTGAAAGCCAATTGCCGTACCGCATGCTGGCCGACTTTCGCAAACAACGCATCACGGAGCTGGTTGAACCCGACCTGGGTAATCCGCAGAACATTATGGGCAATGACCAACATGATCGGACCGGCCAGAACCAGAGGCAACCAACTGACTGCAGCGTCCCCACCTGTCAGTGCATCAGTGGCCCATTTATAGAAATATGGCACCAAAATGAGCACGCCCTTGGCCGCAAACAGAAACATCGTTGCCCACAGGACCCGCAACTTCAGCTCAGGCCGATCCGATGGCCAGATATAGGGCCAGAGATTGACGACAGTTTCTACAATGTTGCCGTTATCCGCATTTACCGTTTTCTTCGCCAACTCAGCTTATCCTGTCGGTTTTGACGGCTGCATCACTCTGCGCCATCATTTCACTATTGTTTTTGCCATTTGCTGAATTCATGCAACAGCCGTCACCGCAAACTTGGCGCACAATATCATCGAGCGAACCAAGCACTGAACCGAGCCCTTCCCTGTTCAGGCTGTAACGCGATGACTGTCGCTCGGCCTGGTAGTCGACCAGCCCGGCTGCCAGCAGTATCTTGATGTGTTGAGAAACCGTCGATTGGGCCAACCCGACCCGACCAACCAGATCCTTGACGCAACAGGCATCCTTTGCCCCTAAACACCTGAGCAATGCCAGTCGTGCCGGATGGGAGAGTGCGGCGAGCTTTCGCGCCACACCTTCATCAGTGTTTTCGCGCTGCCCGCTAGCCAGTATACCTTCAACATCAACCTTCATCGTATATCGGCGATATACGATGAAACCTACTCCGTCAACACCAACTCTGCTGGAAAAGCAATCTGGCCCGTTAAATTCAGCTCCTAGTTCGAGGCGGGCTTATCGCCTTTGAGCAACTCTTTATGAATGCGCTGCGCATCAGCGATTGGCTCCGGCGTTTCCGGCACCCGGAAAACCTGTCCCGGCGAAATACGGTCTGGATTGCCAATCTGCTGCTGGTTGGCCAGATAGATTGTGGTGTAGCGCACGCCTTGGCCATAGGTCCGGCGTGAAATCTGCCACAATGTATCACCACGTCGGATGATAACCGAGCCTGCAGCAGGTTCCAAAGGCGCCTGCTCCACAGTTCTTGCCGCTGCCCCTGGAGTTGGGTTTGCGGTTTCAGCGGCATTCGCGACCGGCTCTGCGTCCGTGCCGGCCACTTGATCCGGGTTCTGTTCGGATTTGGTCGTGGCAACCGGTTCTTCCGGTGCTGCATCATTGGCAACCGCAGCCATGTTCGCACCTTCAGGACGAACGAATGGCACAACTGCGCGCAACACAACTTCGCCAGATTGCGGCGAAATCAACTCGGCTGCGATTTCATGACTCCCAACAGAAAGATCATGTGTGGATTCGACAATGAACCGGCCATCCTTGTCAGTCGTCGCCGTGCCAACTTCCGCACCATCGGCTAAAACACGTACCTTGAACCCAGGGGTTGCGGCTCCGGCAACAAATATCTTGTCACCTTCAATCTCGACAGCATCAACACGGATTTTCTGCTCAATAGCCGGTACGCCAACGGGTTCAACGCTTGGTTCGGTCGTTTCCAACTCCGGCTTGACGGTATCCGCATCAACAGCTGCAATCTCGCTTGTCGGCCCGCTGGCAGGAGCGGTATCAGGCGCTTTCCCAAAAATCTTGGAAGTACCAGCAGGCAAAGGTGGCAATACCACTTCCTTGGCCGTGTCCTGCACATTTTCATCGACTACCGCCGCGACTTCTGCCTCCGGCTCGGTTTTGACTTCCGTTTCAACTATGACTTCTGTTTCGGTCTTCGGCTCAGCATCAGGCGCTCTTTCCGCTTCAACTGACGCCATTTCAGTCGGCTTTTCTGCAACCTCCTTGGTTTCAGGTTGCGTCAGTATGCGGCTCGCTTCACCGGGCTTTCCAACCATAGCAAGCAGCTGACCGGCAGGGTCTTCAGGCACACTGACTGTGGCGACATCTTCGGAAATGACCTTGCTGCCATCAGGCATCACCGTGCGCAACCGCAATTGGTAATCACCTGCAGGAAGCGGTTCATCCAGAACGGCAACAAAATCACCGGTCGGGCCCGTTTCTGCTGTGGCAATTACCGTTTCACCATTGATGACTTCCACTGCACTATTGGGTTCTCCATAACCGGCAATGACCGTTGAGCCATCCGGTTCAACCCGCAACAGATCAAACCCCGGAACTACAGGTTTGGCAGTCGTGTCAGGCGCCGATGCTGCACTATCCACTTTCGCCATTTCGGTCGCAGCTTCTGGTTTCTCGGTTTTCGGCCGATCCGACTTGCCACTATCCGTCGGTTGACTTTCAACAATGGCCGGTGCGCCGGGGCCCGCTGGATTGACCAATTTGGGCACCACGTAAAAACCGCCAACGCCGACAGCGCCCGCTGCTGCAACATACAAGAAATAGAGAAGATTACCCTTCAGCATATTTTTCTCCGGCGGTTAATCCCGCGATTCGGGCTTTAATGCCCGGAATTTCAGTAAAACGCTATTAGTTTTACCCCATTGTCACAAGTCGGCCCTCAGCCGGAGGAGTTTTGCACCCGCCAAACATCCAACTATTAGCATCCAATGGGCGATCGTCGCCGCCGTTCAACCAAGGTTGGTTATTGTAAATAGGCGATAATTTGTTCGCGGGCCTTACGCCCTTCGGGAAAATCAAGCAACGGCCAAATATGAAACATTCCTTTGGTTTCAATGAGTTCGGCGTCAATGCCCGCATCGCGCGCCTTCTTCACAAACAGGTGCGTGTCGGGATTCAAAATATCTCTAGTACCTATCAGCAACAACATGGGCGGCAATACGCCAATATCCCCATATAAAGGGCTTATGCGCCAATCCTTGGGGGACAAATCACCGGCATAGAGTCTGGTTGCCTCCTGCCCGCCCGGCGTTCCAAGCCAGGGATCGGATTTTTCCACTTCGAGAATCGCCGGATTGGTCATCGAGAGATCCATGGCCGCAGAGATCAGTACCATTCGCGCAGGTTGAGGCAGCCCGGCAATTGCAGCTTCCATTCCCATCACAACAGCCATATTGCCACCTGCTGAATCGCCCATGAAAACAATGTTCTCCGGAGCGACGCTTGTCAGGATATCGCGATACACATCCATTCCTGAATTAACGACTGTCGGCGCTTTGGTTTCGGGAGCAAGAGGATAGATCGGCACCGAAATCTGAAACGGAAGTCTTTCGGCAATCTCAGCAATAAAATCCCAGTGGTGTGATGTGATTTCGAACAGATAAGCACCACCATGGAGATAGATGATACGTTTGTCCGGCGAACTGCCTTTGGCTTTCACCTCATAGACAATCGTGCCGTTGACATCGCGTTCTGCAATATCGACACGCGATCTAACCGCCTCAGGTGGTCTGAAATCCTGATTTTTCCGTGATTCCTTGAGCCGTTTGTGCATTCCCTCAACCGAAGCAAAAGATTTCTTACGCGTATGCTTCAGAACGAAGACAATCAGACGACCTTTTAAACTGAGCATTCAAATTCCCCTGGAAACTGTAATGTACACCTGTAACAGGTGATATCAGCGCTGTAGATCAACGAATATACACATCATGGCAACGAGGCCCAACAATCGGCTTTTCAGAAATTATCCCCTGATGCTTGACGCCAATACCGCACTGTTGTTGTGTCACGTAATGACAACATCTCCCAAATCGCCATTTCGCATTTGTGTCTACTGCGGCTCCCAGCCCGGACGCAATCCCGCCTACAAATCAGCCGCGCGAGCTCTCGGCAATTCCATGGCCAATGCCGGGGTAGACCTTGTCTATGGAGGCGGTACCAACGGCCTCATGGGTGCGGTTGCCGACGCTGTCATGTCGGGAGGCGGCAAGGTCACAGGTATCATCCCCGAATTCCTGATGAACAAGGAAGCTACAAGCCACGCACTTGCCCAGCTAGATGAACTCATTGTCACCAAGGACATGCACGAAAGAAAACACCTCATGTTCGACAAATCCGACGCTTTTGTCGCTCTTCCCGGCGGTATCGGTACGCTTGAGGAACTCATCGAGATCATGACATGGGCCCAACTTGGCCGTCACTCCAAACCAATCATTTTTGCCGATATCGATGGTTTCTGGCAGCCACTTGAAAAACTGATCAAACACATGGCGAGCGAAGGCTTTATTCACACCGCTCATCTGGTGCAGCCGTTGGTCATTTCAGATCCGGAAGAGATAGTGCCAGCCATCATGGCCACCGCCACCCAAACCGGTGATGGCAACACCAAAGTCATCGAAAAGCTCTAATGTTAACCACCAGTTAACCAAGCGAACATAGTGCTGTATTAGTTTCTGCACATATCTAGGTCTTATCAAAATGTCATTGGCTATATCTTCAAGCACAGCTTCAACGCTGTTATCTTCCGTTTCACCTTCCACACTCTCACTGTCAGATTTGCAGGCCCAACTGGCTGCAAAACAGGCGGAATTGGCAAGTGCAACCACAGATGAAGCAAAAGCGACTATTGAATCCGAGGTCGCAGAACTGACCGCACAGATTGCTGACTATTCAAACACCGAAGCATCGAACGCCGTATCAACCGCACAGCGGTCTGAAAGTCCTCCCCCACCACCGAAAGAATTTTCTGGTGAAAGTGATCGCATCGGCACCACTAATTTTGATTCAGACACGCCATTTGGAGAGCGTGTTGCTTACCTCTAGCACCTAGGTTCAAAAACCTAGTGGCTCGCCCGGTGCTGGCGGATCAGCGATATCGAATAAATTGCCAGCGCAATCCAGATCAGCACGAATGCAAACAGTTTTTGCGCCCCAAATGGTTCACGAAACGCAAATACCGCAATCAGGAAAATTATTGTCGGTGCGATATATTGCATGATCCCGATGGTCGACAAACGTAGCATTTTTGCGCCGTTGGCATAAATCATCAGCGGCACCGCGGTGACAATGCCACACCCAAACAACAACCAAATATCAGTGATTCCGGTCTGACCGAAATGGCTTTGACCCGAGGCCATCAGCCAGGCGATATACCCTATTGCCGGAACCGAAAGAACCAGCACTTCGAGCAGAAATCCCTGATTTGGCCCTACTGGCAGCGTCTTGCGAAAAAAGGCGTAAAAGGCCCACGACAATGCCAGACCGACAGAGACCCATGGTACTCCACCCGCATCATAGGCAAGAACGCCCACTGCCAAGACGGCAAATGCGATTGCAATCTTTTGCAACCGGTCGAGTTTTTCGCCCAGCAATAAGGCGGCAAGGAATATCGAAAACAACGGATTGATGTAATATCCGAGAGCAACCTCAACCGCCCGCCCTGCACTAATGGCCCAGACATATATACCCCAATTGACCGAGATGATGGCCGCCGTCAGCAAAGCCATCACCAGTGTGCGCGGTGAATTGAACGCCTTGCGCAGATCCCCTGTTCGCCCAAGCAATAACAATACAAAGCCCGCTAACGGGACCGACCAAACGACACGATGCGCCACCACTTCCACCGCAGGAATATGCGCTACTTCCTTCATGTAGAAGGGCAAAAAACCCCAAAGAGTGTAGGCGGTGAAGGCAAAAGCATATCCGCGCAGCGTATCCTGATCACCAACTTGCTTTGGCGGCGGCGTCAATGAGATTTCTTCGGGTGTGGACACGGGTGTATTCCTGTCGGGCAGGCGGAATGGCCAAACCACCCGCAGGGTTGTGAGAATTACCGTGCGAATCTAGCTAGATCAATAGCATAAACCGAATTATTCCATAACGATAACTGATCGATAACCGGCAAACACCTCAGCCCGGTTATGTCCGGTTCATGTACGAATGACAAAGCCCTTGGCCAGATGATTGCGAACGAAATAGATCATCGCCACACCTGGAATCAACGAAAACACAGTCATTGCCATCACAAGCCCGATGTCTGTCCTGAACCCGAACAGCGCATTGATGGCCATGGTAATCGGCTTGCCGCCGGTCACAGTAAGTATACGGGCAAAAACCACTTCCACCCACGAAAACACGAAACAAAAAAATGCGGCAACTCCAATACCCGGCGCAATGATAGGAACCAGCTTGGTCACAAAAAAGCGCGGAAGATTGTAGCCATCAAGAAAAGCAGTTTCATCGAACTCCCGCGGCACTGCCGAGATGAAACTTTCGAGAATCCACACTGCTATCGGTATGTTGAACAGACAATGGACCAAAGCGATGCCCACTGGTGAATTCACCAGATTGAATTTTGCAAACAGGATGAACACCGGCAGCGAGAGCACCACTGGCGGCGTGATTCGGAAAGCCAACAACAAGAACAACACATGTCGATCTCCGACAAATCGGTACCGCGACAGCGCATATGCTCCCGGTAACGCCACCACCAGGGTCAATGACACATTCATCAAGACATAGAGCCCGGAATTGACAATGGATGCAGTCAGCGCCGGTGTCGAAAAAATGTTCTCGTAATTGATCAGGCTGAAACTTCCCTTGACAATATCATGACGCGGAATTGTCGAAATGAAGCTCAACATGATGGTTTGAGCCAGCGGCAACAGGATGAAAACCGCCAGCGCCAATATAACCAACAACCGGAAAAGGGTCGAACCGAGGCCGTCAGGCTGCCGCATCACACCGCCACTCATATCGCCATCTCCCGGTCTTGCGACTGCCGCGATGACATGATCGTTTTGAAGACCGAGGCGATCGTCAGCACCATCAGGAAGTAAACGACAGAACGAGCCGCTGCCGAACCATAACTGAAGCCGTTGATTTCCTCCCCCAAATCAAGAGACAGAAAAGTTGTGGCATTGTCCGGGCCACCTGCATTGATCCGGAAAGCTTCCGTGTAAATCATGAAACTGTCCATGAACCGCAGTAGCAAGGCCATGAACAAAACATCCGCCAACTTGGGCAACTGGATATACCGGAAAACCTGCCAACGGCTCGCCCCGTCAATTGCGGCAGCCTGATAATAAGCATTGGGAATGGCAGACAATCCTGCAAACGCCAGCACCGCAACAAGCCCTGTCCAGTGCCAGGTATCCATCAGTATAAGCACCAACCAAGTATGTACCGCGTTGAATTTATAATCAAAATCCAACCCTGCCCACACAAACACCTCACCGAGTAAACCAGTCTCGGCATTAATGAGACTGAGCCACATGGTCGGGATCATATTCCACGGAACCACCAGTGGAATAGCGAGCAACATCAGCCCGGGTATTTGCAAATTCGGCGATTTGGCCAGTACCAACGCCAAGCCGACACCGAGTGGCATCTGTACCACCAGGACAATCAACGAGAACAGCAAGCTACGCCCGAGACTTGCATAGAAGCGCTCCGATGTGATGATTTTTTCGTACCACTCCGGGCCGATCCAGTAGGCGTTTTGCAGCGTGAATATATCGAAAAATGAATAGTTAAAAACAGCCAGAAGCGGGATAACACCCACAAACACGAGGATGCCAAGCGCCGGAAGCAAAAACAGCCAAGCGCCGTTGAATTGTTGTTTCATGAAGCATCTTTCGAGAACTGACCAATGCAAATTCTAGGCAGCGTCACAGTTACACGCAACCCTGCCGGGAAGATCAAATCAGTCGATCAACCCCTCTACTCTGCTGCAAGCTTTCCAGCCAGATCACGATTCTTCATCAGCTTGTAAACGATAGAATCCAGCAATGCCTGAAACGATGCATCGATGATGTTGTCGGATACACCAACTGTCCACCAACGCGCACCGGTGGCATCACTTGATTCAATCAGCACGCGCGTGATTGCTTCCGTACCGCCATTTAGAATACGCACTTTATAATCCACCAGTTCGAGATCCTCGATCTCCGACTGATAAGCACCAAGGTCCTTGCGCATGGCGATATCAAGCGCATTGACCGGTCCATGTCCTTCAGCCACCGACATGTGCTCATTGCCGTCAACATTGATCTTGACGACGGCCTCGGAAACCGTGCGCAACTCGCCTTTGGCATCAAACCTGCGTTCAATCATGACCCGGAAACCGATCACCTTGAAAAACTCCGGCACCCGGCCAAGTGTGCGATGGGCCAGCAGTTCAAAACTCGCATCCGCCCCTTCATAGGCGTAGCCGGTGGCTTCGCGTTCCTTGACGATGGTTATCAACCGGTCGAGTTTGGGATCGTCTTTTAACACTTCAATCCCGCGCCGTTTCAGCGCATCGATGAAATTGGATTTCCCACCCTGATCGGAAACCATCACCTTGCGGTAGTTGCCCACACTTTCAGGCATCACATGTTCATAGGTCCGTGGGTCTTTGATCAGCGCTGAGGCATGAATACCTGCTTTGGTGGCAAAAGCAGATGCTCCCACATAGGGTGATTGCTGGGCTGGCGAACGATTGAGGAGCTCATCGAACGCATGGCTGAGACCAGTTAAACCGACCAGCCGGTCGGCAGACAAACCAGTATCAAAGCGGTCGCTATAGCAGGATTTGAGCATCAATGTGGGGATCAGCGTGATGAGGTTGGCATTGCCACACCGCTCACCGATACCGTTGAGTGTACCTTGCACCTGCCGCACACCCGCCTCAATGGCTGCAAGGGAATTGGCCACCGCCTGGCCGGTATCGTTATGGGCATGAATACCCACATGATCGCCTGAAACGCCTGCATCAATCAGCGTCTTGACGATCTTGTGGACTTCAGTGGGCTGCGTGCCACCGTTGGTGTCGCACAACACCACCCAACGCGCGCCAGCGTCAAAGGCCGCCTTGGCGCAAGCCACCGCGTAGTCGGGATTGGCTTTGTAGCCATCAAAAAAATGCTCGCAATCAACCAGGGCTTCCTTGCCGGATGCAACGACTGCCTTCACAGATTCCGAGATGTTTTCAAGGTTCTCTTCATTGGTGCAGCCGAGCGCCACCCGCACATGGTAGTCCCAACTCTTGGCGACCAGACACACCGCATCCGAATTTGAC